>ERZ802830.23-NODE-23-length-119939-cov-14.0933_pt1 | contig 119939 bp, 93 predicted proteins | sample MGYA00345654_ERZ802830 | MGnify/ENA primary metagenome ERZ802830 (study PRJEB30503, sample SAMEA104212375) | marine metagenome | biome: Westerlies Biome; feature: [SRF] surface water layer (ENVO:00010504) within the epipelagic zone...; material: water...
TCAACAAAGCCACCATCAATTTCTGGAGACCATTCGGGCTTCCCCTCCCCCCCCAGATGCCATTTACCAATAAACCCTGTTTCATATCCAGATTTATTGAGTATTGACGCAAGCGTTGGAATATCTGTCCGAAGTTTATAATTGTTTGTTGGCACACCGGTATTTTGTGGATAGAGTCCCGTAATCATTGCCGCCCGACATGGCGAACAGACTGGCGCAGTCGCATATGCTCGAGTGCAGATCACGCCCTCCCTTGCAAGCCGATCGATGTGTGGCGTTTGAACAATGACTCCTGGCCCCCACATCTCCGCCTGTTCTTTTGGCAAGTGATCTCGGTAGCAGCCAAGTGTTCGAAAATTATGCTCGTCAGTAACAATCAGCAGAATATTAGGAGACTCTGCGGCTCTTACCATTTGGAATCCAGCCAGCAATAGAATGATCATCAGAAATCTCATGGCACCCATTTTTTCTAACCTTCTTTGATAACTATTTTTATTGATCTATTGTGCTTTTTTGAGACCCCATAGCGAACAGCCAATCTTCTCTCATGAAAGCCGCCATCACAATCTTTTTGATTGAAATGGTGTTGATGGAATTTTCCCAGACGCACGTTTATACAATGCCGCACGGAGTCGCTCTATTACGTCATACGTTTCTGAATCTGGATCAGTCGCTAAATTATGGAATTCCATTGGATCAGCCTGATGATCATAAAGCTCCACTCCGGCCGCTCCCTCGGCCCACTCTGTGTATCGCCAACGATGATCACGAATACTACAGCCCATCACTGGCTGTCGCAGTCGTGCATCGGCGGGACGTAGGACCTGCGTCACTGCATAACCGTCCCATCGTGCAAGTGGATCAGCTAGAAGTGGACTCAGGTCGCGGCCGGGCAACCCGCTCGGTGCTTGTATTTTCGCAAGAGCAGTGAGGGATGGATACACATCAATGAACTCAACCACTCGCCGACAAATCTGCCCATTCCCAGCTTTGCCAGGAGCCCGAACAATCAATGGCGCCCGAGCTGCCTGCTCAAAAAGGGTGCGCTTCTGCCAAACTCCAAGGTGATCTCCAAGATGATATCCGTGGTCACTCCAGAGAACAATGATTGTATTTTCGGTTAGTTCAAGCTGTTCAAGTGCATCGAGTAGACGACCAACCTGTGCATCAACAAACGAAACACAGGCGTAATAGGCCCGTGTTGCCTGAATCAAAACGTCCTTCTCAAGTCCGTAATGTGGCTCTGAACAATTATGAGCAAAGGCTGCGATTGGTATATCTTCACGGTCATCTTGTGGAGCGTATGGCAGCTGTATTTTTTCAGTTGAATAAAGATCGAAATATTTCTTTGGAGCGATATACGGCGTATGCGGACGAAAAAATCCAACCGCCAAGAAAAAGGGGCTGGACTTATTTGAAGACATCAGCCGTATGGCTTCTGTAGCCACCATCCCGTCTGTCTGTTCTTCGTCACTCCCTTCTGCCGCAAGCCAGCTAAGTGCCGCAGAAATTTTTTTATGTGGCTCTGCATTAAAAACCAGGTTTTCTTCGGCGGTGTCCCGCCCTTTAGGATTGACTACACGCATCCACGACGGTGGATCATCGAGGCCGTTGGTTCCTATTGAAGCAGGAACGTTGTAATGAAAAATCTTACCCACCCGGGCAACGTAATATCCAGCCTGCTGAAATGCCTGAGGCAGTGTTACGACATCTGGAATTTCTTCTCGGAAATGTCGATCAAGATCATAAACCTTTATCTGATCTGGCCGGAGACCAGTTAGAAGAGAAGCACGCGTTGGATTGCATAGTGGCAACTGGTTGTACGCCCGTTGAAAACATACTCCCCGCGCGGCGAGCCGATCAATGTTTGGGGTTTTTGCAACGTGATCACCATAGCATCCAAGCGTGCACGCTAGATCATCGATAGCAATAAATAAGACATTCGGCTTCGTGACCTGTGTCGTCTCTGCACAAACGACACAATCATGTGTCAAAAAAAGAAGGGCGAAGAGTGTCCATGTCAATTTCAACAAAATGCCCTCCCATACTGAACGAATCTTTCTTGAAGAAAAATCAGTCTAGCAACTTTAAAGGAACGCACCCTACAAAGCATTTCTGAGTTGCAGCGATTAGAACAATTCGGTCGCCCATACCTGCCTGAAGACAGTCTCACTCGAGACTTGCTAAAGCATTTTCAACAACAGCAAGACCTTCATTTAAGTCTTCATCATTCATGGTCAACGGCACAAGAAAACGCAGGACGTTTCCGTGTGTGCCGCATGCCATGAGAATTAAGCCATGTTCGTAGGCATATTGAACAACAGCTTGAGCGGCCGCCTTATCGGGCTGCTTTGTTCCTTGGTCGGTCACAAGTTCAATTGCGCGCATAGGACCGAGCCCTCGTGTTTGGCCAATACATCGGAAACGCTTCGCAAACGCTTCTAGCCTGTGACGGAGTATCTCTCCAATACGACAGGCATGTGCCAAAACCGCTGGATCTTCAAATCGATCGAGCACCGCATGTGATGCAGCACACGCCAGTGGATTCCCGCAGTACGTTCCACCAACACCACCGAGTCCAACGGCATCAATGACCTCTGCCCGACCTGTCACAGCTGAGAGAGGCAGGCCATTTGCTAATCCCTTCGCCATGACAACAAGGTCAGGAGTGACATCTAATTGATGACACGCCAGCAGGCTACCCGTTCTTCCAAAGCCAGTCTGAACTTCATCAAAAATAAGTACAACGCCGTGCTCATCGCACCACTGACGCAGCATGTTAAGAAATGGTGCAGGAGCTGGCACAAATCCACCTTCTCCAGCAACAGGCTCAATAATAACTGCAGCAACGTTTTGTTCACCGATTTGGCCCCGTGCAATCTCGGCAAATGAATTGAATACCTCTCGGCAGAAACATCGCTCAAGTGGACATTCACTTGCCTGTGGACAACTCCCTGGATCGCCTTGCACTCCAGGCCAGCGATAAAAATCTGGGTATGGAGCCCGATACACCTCGGCCGGAAATGGTGCAAATCCACTTTTATAAGGATGTGCTTTTGCTGTAAGTGCCATCGCCATATACGTGCGGCCATGATACCCGTGCTCAAAAGCAATGACCGCCTGCCGACCAGTTTTCACACGTGCAAACTTAATCGCATTCTCAACTGCTTCGGCACCAGAGTTTGCCAGAAATGTCTTGCACGGAGCAGCTTTTGGCAAGAGTGCATTCAGTCGCTCAGCTAATCGGATATACCCCTCATAGGCAACTACATTGATGCTCGTATGAACGAACTTTTCAGCCTGCTCCGCAACAGCTTGCATAACTGCCGGGTCACGATGGCCGAGATTCGTGACACCAATACCGCTTGAAAAATCTAAGAATGAGTTCCCATCAACATCTGTAACCACAGACCCTTCAGCATGGGAAGCGATGACAGGAGTTGTGTGGAACGGCCCTGGAGAGACATGCTCATGTCTCAACTCATTAAGTTTTTGCGAACGAGGCCCTGGTATCTCAGTTTTCAGATGAATAGATGGCATTTTCCAAAACTTTCTACAACGAAATCAAACCATATGTCCGAACCCATATATACGAAAGGCATCGCTACTTTGTTCCATTTCTACATTGAAAATCCGTGCAAATTAGGACCTTCACGTAAACCAATCGTACATCCCTGTATCAACTCTATGAACGTTGGATTCTTTCTTTCTCTTTTTCAGTCATGTATTTACACCACAAACCCCGTAAAATAGCAGGTCTTCGCACTCAGAGCACGTAGACTCGAGCATGCAGTAGTGATCGCCCACGTTGCGCACATTGAAGAAGGCAACCGCTACTCTTTACATCCTACGTTAGGGACGCCAACAACCTCCTTGCACATATCCACAATGAAACATCGCTTTCAAAGACTTATTTTTTTGATGTTCATGATCCTCCTGGGTTTCATATTCAGGGCACCAATCGCTTTTCCTCAGAACCTAACAAAACACCTTTTGAACCAGACCAGTGAAGCCCTCGCTACCCAAGTAAAAATGAGAGGGGATCCCATTCGTGGTGGAATTTTATTTCACACATCGACTGCCGGGTGTGTCAAGTGTCACTCCGATGGACAGTCTCCCTCTCCACTGGGTCCAAAACTTACTGATATAGATCCTTTAACAGAAGACATATATCTCATTGAATCTGTTCTTCATCCATCTCGAGCGATTCGTAAGGGGTATGAAACTGTTTCAGTTCTCACGACAAACGGTCAGATAAAAAATGGATTACTTACATCACAAAACACGACAGCGATTGTTCTCCGTGAATTGACGGACCTGTTGCATCCAACTGTTATTCCCCAAAGTCAGATTGATGAGATTGAGAAAACTCCAATATCGACGATGCCACAAGGACTTGCTGAGAGTCTGCGAAACGAAGGTGAGTTTTATGACCTCATGCGATATGTCTCTGAGGTTGTACATGGTGGCCCACATCGTGCTGACGAACTAAGACCAGCGCCTGAGGACCTGATTATTCAAGATGACTCAGTCGGACTCGATCACGCAGGCATTCTTCAACACCTTGGGGTACAGGACCTGAAAGCAGGAAAAAGAATCTATCTCAGTCATTGCAAAAACTGTCATGGTGTAGACGGGAATGAACCCACCTTTGCTCTTGCTCGAGCCTTTGGCACTCAACCTCTAAAAAATGGCTCTGATCCCTACAGCATGTTCATGACGCTTACCAAGGGAAGTGGGCTCATGGCCTCAGTGCAATACCTATCACCAAAAGAGCGGTATCAGGTTGTTCACTACATTCGTGAAACACTGATGAAGCCAAGTAATCCAGGGTACGAGATCGTTGATTCTTCCTACTTGGCAGGTTTGCCGAAAGGCACAAGCCTTGGTGAAGTTGCTGAAATCAAACCTCGTGACTTTGGTCCTGCTCTTGGTTCTCAAATTGGAACACATGTAAATAACGCACTTACTATCAAACTCGATGCCGCAACAACCGCAAGCTATGACCTACACCGCATGAAGCTTGTTGGAATCTGGGAAAATGGATTTCTTGATTTAACAGGCACACACCACTACCGTCAGCGTGGTGAACGAATGCCCCAGATAGAAGGAACCTTACTGCCGGGTCTCGATGGATGGCAATGGACATATGCTGGTTCTTTCGATGAGCCTGATGGTATGAAACCACCTCGTGGACCGCTCGGCGAGCAATTCATGCGGTACGAAGGGTACTCGCTGTACGACAATGATGTAATCCTTCGCTATACGATCGAAGGACGATCCATCCTTGAATCATTGCAAAAAATACCCTCTGATTGTGGTCCCTGTATTGAGCACACACTCCATATTCACCCCGGAACGCAACCGCTTGAATTATCAGTCGCGAAGTTTCAGAAGATTGGTAGCGATTCTGGAATCTATGAATTCAATGGTTCATCACCAAAAAGTTTACGAGGACCAGCCAAAGACTGCTCTGCGATCATCACGGAGATTCCACCAAAAACAAAATCTGCTGTTGAATCAAAACGAGCACGCGAGCTTGACTTAGGTACGACGGAGAGAACGATTCTCGTTCAATTCCGAACGAGCAAAACAGGAACATTAATCTCCTCTGCACCTCCAACTGGCAAGTGGACGCCGAATGGGAAAACATTATTCCTTCGAAATGATGAACTGGTTTTTGACATTGGCTGGGTTGGTGCCCTTCGCGGAAAAGCTGATGTTCGCGACGGCAAATGGCATATTGCAGCAGTCGTTGTCGGCAATGACAAAACACAGCTTTTTGTCGACGGAAAACTTCTTGCAACGCGTCAAGAATTTCATCGCCCCCACGTGAATGGACACGTCTTTAAAATTGGTTCAACTGCGACTGATTTTGGTGGTGATTTCGAGGGTGATATTGGGTGGGTTCGGATTTATCAAGGAATCATCTCTGGTAAAGAACTTCCCGCACTTGCAGTCGGAAAGCACCCTCATTTGAAACAACCTTTCTTTGAATGGAATTCAGCGGAATCAACAGAACATGACCAACCACCCGAGACATCGAACCGTGTGGTTGCACGCGCACGTGGTGACACTGATGGTTTGCTTTGGGAAGTACACGAGGATGGGCGGCTTCTGCTGAAAATCCCTGCTGGAAAGAAAAACAGAGATGTTCAAATTGCTGTGCTTTCGTCAGAAAATACACGCGAGAAATTGCTTAGAGAAATTAAGGATATAGGTACTCAACGCGTTACGAATCTCACAACAAAGCTCGAAGGGAACGCCCGACGATGGCCTGAGGCCATTCATGTCCGTGGTCGACAAGGTACTGATATCAATGGCTATGCACTCGATACTATCCCTATTCCGTTCAGCAATCCGTGGAATACATGGATGCGGACAAGTGCTCTCGATTTCTTTCCAGATGGACGCGCTGTTGTTACAACACATGGCGGTGATGTCTATATCGTTTCCGGTATTGATAACTCGCTAAGTAATATTCAATGGAATCGATTTGCAGCAGGACTCTTTGAACCTTTCGGAGTCAAAGTTGTAGATGGAAAAATATATGTCACATGCCGGGACGGAATCAAACGGCTCCACGACTACAACAGCGATGGTGAAGCTGACTTTATTGAATCATTCTGGAATGATGATGATGTCTCATGTGTTTTTCATGGCTACAATTTCAATCTACAAATTGATGATGAAGGGAATTTCTATTTAGCCAAGGCGGGGCAGCACACAAATCATCATCGGCCGGGAACAATTATGAAGGTACCACCACAGGGTGGAGAGTCCGAAGTTGTTGCCTGGGGCGTCCGCACTCCCAACGGAATGGGTCGACTAGCCGATGGCCGCTTCACTGTTTCAGACAACCAAGGACCGTGGATGCCTGCTGGAAAAATATCCGCCATTGAACCTGGTGGTTTTTACGGGAACATGCCAATCAATGCTGAACAGGATAGTTGGTTACGAGAAAAATATGATGGTGAATTGCCAGAAGCATTTGACCAGCCATTCATCTGGATGCCCCAGGAACTTGACAGCTCATGTGGTGGTCAGGTTTGGGTCGACGACCCCCGATTTGGACCACTTTCCGGAAGGCTTCTCCATTCATCTTTTGGAAAGGGCTGGCTTTACTACCTGTCGCTTCAGGATGTTGGCGACAGAACTCAAGCCGCAATTATTGCGTTGCCACACCAATGGGATGCCGGTGTTATGCGCCTGCGTGTGAATCCTGCTGATGGCCAGCTTTATGGCACAGGTCTGTCAGGCTGGCAAGGTCCAGCAGGTGGAAAAGATGGATGTTTCCAGCGACTCCGTTATACCGGCAAGCCGTGCCGGCTTCTTGATTCAGTGGCTGTAGTGGACGACGGGATTCAGTTGGATTTCAACTTCCATATAGATCCAGAAAGTACCAACGGTGTGAAAAACTGGCACGCTGAGATGTGGGACTATTTGTGGTCCCGAAAATACGGGTCTGATCAGTTTTCAGTCCTGCACCCAGGAGAAGAAGGACGAGACGAAGTCCATATTGCAGATGTTTTATTGATCGACCCGAAAACAATTCATCTGAACGTTCCAGATATTCGTCCCTGTGATCAATTCTTACTTGAATTCGAGACCCGTGATCAGGCAGGTGAACTTTTTTTTGAGAAAGCCTATCTCACAATCCATGCCGTTCCTGATAAGTCTGAAAATAGGAAATAACTCGCTCGACTCTGCTGAGTGGGGAAATAGTTGCATTCTCACGCATGAAGTAGCGATCCTGACACTTCAAAACATGTAATTGTTTTAGTACAAGAAAACGCGTGTCGTATCACCCAACTGAAAAACTGGCTGGGGTGTAAAAAGCATCACACCAGCCAGTGATCGCACCTCAGCAGATGCGGCCCCAATACGAAACCATTCCTGCCATGTACTCCGTAGAGACGTTTCTTGATGCGTATTTGTATCACATTTATATTCTGACCAGCATTCAACAACACGGCGCCAGAAGTCCTCAAGACAAGAGCGCCGTATATGAATAGCATCCAGCCCATACCAAGAACCCGGCTGCTCAATAACTGAGATCTGATATTTTTTAGCAATATGAACAATGTTGTCATTCACTTCACGTGATTGTTCTTTTATTTCTTCCAGTGACTGTTGGCATCCAGGAACAAAAAATGTCTTTAGAAATCTAAAGCGAAATGGACCTACAGATTGGATGCTCTCAACTGGCAACTTTGTAATAACGATATTGAATTGTTGCTGGTGAAGTCGACGAATGACTTCTTCAAGCCATGTTGCTAGCTGTTCTGTTGAAAAACCATAAAGTAAGTCATTTCCTATATCTGTGATCACCGCTAGTCTTTGACTGTTTTTGGAGACACCGCTACGCAGAAGTCGATCTAACGATCTCCAGAGGCCACTCTCACAAATTGATGGGAGACTCCGCTTCCATATGCGACTATTTGCGCCATACGAACGACCATGGCCAGCAGCAACAACAAGGTCGACAGCAGACGACGAGCAGCAACGAGAGGCTTTAAGAAGCCGTGATAAACCTCGAGATAGATTACTTGCCCCCAAGGCGACAACTAATGTCCTCTCTTGCTCGTGATTCATTGATTCGGAATCTCTGTGCACAGCCAACGTTTCCTTCACCCTCGCACACCACTACTGACAAGCCGTTGGTAGCACCCTACACCGAGAACACCAAACAAGACCATGAGATACGTTTCTTGGTGTTGATATGCCCAGACGGCTACTACTCCCGCAATAAGAAGGCCAAAGAGGCTTGCGATCTGGTCTGCAGCCGAAACACCAAAGACTTTCAAACCTTCCAGGACAATCCGGCCACCATCGAGTGGTTGAACAGGCAATAAATTAAGAATCGCCCACGCAATATTTACAAATAATAAGTGATAGACCATGAGCCGACCAAGCATGGAAGGAATGGGCTGACCGGCCAATGAAACTTCTTCCAGAGAATTCCCGATAATCGGTAGTGAACTCAAAAATCCTGGATCTGGAACCTGATACCCAAGCATCATCACTATAGCTACGACAACGATCGCAAGACACAACTGAGCAACCGGACCCGCCGCTGAAACTGCCAGGCGCCGTAAAGGACTCTTGAGGGCAGGAGCAGGCATTCCTGTTGGTACCGCCAAGCCACCAAAGTGATACAACACAATGCGTGATGACTGGCCGGATGCTGCAAATGCAAGAGCATGTCCAAGTTCGTGGACAAGAATGGAGCAGAAAACAACAAGCACCCACACGCCTAAATAGATTAAGAGTGTTCGCGTATCGTCACCAGCAAGCGACTGAGCTAAACCCCAGCCAAATAGCCCTGCCGCCGGCCAAAACCAACCAGTCACACGTACGGGGATACGACCAATGTGAAAGTGAAAGTCAGCGGGTGTCGACTGTGGCTCTGCGAGTAGCATCTCTTTATTATGCCGCCTGTTCAGCATGCTGAACAGAAATAATTTTGTCATCATTCGACGGAGACAAACCATTTGCAGCAATATCGAGTATCACTTTTGCAGCTCGGGACGCTGAACCCGGCTGAGCCACCTTACTTGCAAGCGTTTCCAGTGCTGCCACTGTCTCTTCATATGAATCTGGATTTGTGAGCCACTCCACAACGTGGTCAGCAAGTGCAGAAGAAGGATCAGCAACCGTAAGATACTCCGGGTAAAGCATTTTTGGGTCCGGAGATGGTGGCTGCCGGGGCGGCCAGAACACTGGATTGAGCGGCCCTATTGGATCTGACATAGCTAAAAGATTTACAAGCGTAAAAGATCTGCAATGCCTCACCCAACTCTGCACGACATAAGCCAGACCGGAGAGTGAAAAAACCATAACCGTTGGTACTCGAGCAGCCAGTAGCTCAAGTGATACTGAGCCACTCACGCAGACAGCGGCAGTCGCCTGCGGAATTATTTCACTTGTTTTACCTGCTTCGATAACCAGTTGATCTGGATAACCCTCTACAGGAAAGCCTCTCATCAGCTCATTGATATCCTTTGCATGGCGCTGATGAAGTGCAGCAACAATAAACTTCGCGTGAGGAATTTTCTGCTCTACTTTTTTCGCTGCAAGCAGAAGGCTTTTGAGATTTGCTTCAATTTCCTGTCCACGTGAACCGGGCAACAGAAGCACCAAAGGCTTTTCCTCTGTCGTTTGGTATTTCTTTTCGGGCGCATGCCGAACATCAAAAAAGGGGTGACCCACGTACGTGCTGGACATTCCATGCGACACAAACCAATCGTGCTCAAAAGGTAGCGCTGAAAGAACGTAATCAATCAGGCGACGCATTTTATGAATTCGCCAACTCGCCCACGCCCAAATTTGAGGCGGACAATAAAAAACAACTGGGATACCGTGTCGTTTGGCACGCCAGGCAAGCCACCAATGGAATCCAGGAAAGTCAACGAGCACACAAACGTCAGGACGTTCATCCAGAAAACTTCTCTCGGCACGACGCGCTAAATCGACAAAACAATGAACTTTGGCCAGTACACGAAAAAACCACATCACTGCTAATTGAGTCATATCAGCAATAAGGTCACAGCCCGCATTCTCCATCTTGGGACCACCGAGCCCAACACACACAGCCTCAGGGCAGTGATCCTTTATAGACCTACAGAGAAGAGCCGCATGATGATCGCCTGACGGTTCACCGGCAGAAAGAAAAACTCGCATAGAATTATCGTGGGTTAGCCTTTTCGAAGCGGAGTACAGAGTATTTCAGCTAACACGATCTTGTTACAGATCAATTTTCTTTCATTTATCATGATTTCTGCATGTTGAAATGGCGATTCCGTGGCTCTGGAAGTCCAAACGCAACCAGTGTTCCAAGGGCAATGATGGCTGCGCCAGCGAGAAAGAATGGAATGCCTCCCAATATATCAATGCCCCATCCTACGATCGGGGATAAGACAAAAGGTATAGCCATTACGCCTCCGACAATGCTTACATAACGCGGCTGAAGTCCCACCGATGGCGCAAGTTCAAGTGCATAATTACTGATGATCCGGAGCATGATTGGATTGAAACCGAGTGGCATATAGGCCAGCCAAAACCACTGCATTGCAGTCGATTGAGAAGCCATGGTTAAGGCAGCTACAAAAAGCGGAGTTCCTGTACAACAGCCAAGCAGCCAAATAATAACCAGACGGTTTCCCCGGTGGTCCGCCAGTGGCCCGACCACGAGGCTCGCAAGACCAGTGGCAATGTTCTGGACAACAATCCACGTCAGTAGGGAGTGACTCGTATTCCCAAACTGCTCACGTGCAAATGCTTGATAATGTGGAAAAAGAATCATAGCGGCTGAAAAAGATGCAGCCACAACCGCAAGCCGCGCAAGTGAACTGTCATGAGAAAGTACCTGCCAGAATGAATGCGGACGGACAGCCTCTGAGGCCCTACGAGATTCGGCAGAAAATAAATTTTCCGATTCTTTAAAAAACAATGGGACAACAGCAGCAGCAAAAAAAAAGAAGCTCGTTGCTGCAAAAATTTTTACAAATCCATCAGGCTCTTGTAGCCACGGCCCTAAAGCAACAAATGCCGCAATGATTGCAAATACACTGCCGCTTGTCACGCTCACAACCAAAACTCTCCCTCGACGTCCAGCTGATATCAAGCGGCCTTGCAGTGTTGCAACAAGCAATTGATTACAACCATTAATTGCTGAAAAAAGACCGTATGTACCAAGAAAAATAATTGCAAGGAAGAAGGGGTGATCATTGAGGAGACAAGACCATGCTACTGACAAGACCGCAAAACAAATGGACAAACCTATTGTCGTTCCAACCAAAAGCCAACGGATAGATTTTGTACGTGAAACGAGTGGGGCAACTACCAACGGAAAGAGACTTGTTCCAATGCGGTTTAGGACAGGAAGAAAGCCACGAAGCATTCCAGAGGCAATGCACGCATCAAGGACCGCTGGCATGACCACGGTCTCTGTTTTAAAGATCCATCCTATACGAGCGACCACCTGATATGTCACCAAGCAGGCAATATTACGGGGCTCATGAGCAGCAACTTCAGAACGATACGAGCCCCTTTTTTCATTATTTTCCAGTGTTTGTTTGGATGGGATCATCTTATTCTCAAAGGAAAGCACCCGAATAAAAAATGGTTACACTAAAGACTTTGCAGAACGAGTGCCTTACCATCTTAGCGCAAACGGCAATCATTGCTCTTTTTCTTTTCAGATTCATGATAGACATAACTCAATATCTTCATTGCATCCAGAAACAGGTTTTCTTTCGGCGGGCACGGCGAACCTTACCTCATATTCCCATCATCTTATTAATATTTTTGTCGACCAACGTCGTTCACGCTGAACGCTTCGTCTGGTTTGGTTCCTACACAGGGAAAGCTCCTCGGGGACAGGGCATCTATGTCTCGCGTTATGACGAAACCACGGGTGACATAAGCCAGCCGGACGTAGCGTGCACGGTAAAGAATCCCTCATTCCTCGCCATACACCCAACGCTTGCCGTCGTCTACGCTGTCTCAGAAATTGCTGACCTCAATGGTCAACCAACGGGTGGCATTATCAGTTTTACTATTGATATGGAGAATGGTCACCTCACTCAGCAAAGTGTGCAACCATCAAACGGAAAAGGCCCATGTCATCTTTCACTTGATGCACAAGGCACGGTTCTCCTCGCCGCAAACTACGGAAGCGGGAGCACTCTTTGCCTAGGACTTGCTGACGACGGAAGCCTTCTCCCACTCATCACTCACAAAAAAGGTGCACCAGGTGGATTCATCCAACACACCGGTAAAGGTCCGAACAAAACTCGTCAAGAAACTCCGCATGGTCACTCTATTAATGCAACACCTGATAGCAAGTTCGCTATTAGTTGTGACCTCGGAGCTGATCGAGTATTCATCCATAAACTTGATGCTTCAGCCGCCTCACTGGCACCTCATGCGTCGGCCTCGACGCAACCAGGCGGCGGACCGAGGCACTTCGCACTCCATCCCCGACTACCTTTCGGCTATGCCAACAACGAACTCGACATGACCGTCACTGCTTTCCGTTTTGATGCTGCAAAGGGAAATCTTAAAAAAATACAGTCCGTGAGTACGATTCCTGATTCGGTGCAGGAGCGTAACAGATTTTCAACCGCTGAGATCGCCATTCATCCATCCGGACGGTTTCTGTACGTATCAAATCGTGGGCATGATTCAATTTCTCTATTTGGAATCAATGAACAAAGTGGCGAGCTCACACTGAAAAGTGTCGAGCCGACTCATTGCCAGACACCCCGTCATTTTGCGATTGCTCCTGGTGGCAAACGACTTTATGCGGCGGGACAGGAATCCGGGACTATTACGGGCTTCACGATTGACCCGATAACCGGCAAACTATCATTTGTGAACCGCATCATAAAAGTTCCAAAACCTGTGTGTATCGTTTTCTCTCGCCCACTTTCACCTGGACCAGAAAAACCATGACCATCTGCTTACTCAAGTCAAAAATTCATCGAGCTGCTGTCACCGGTGCATCAGTTGATTACGAAGGTAGCCTCGCTGTTGATCGTGATTTAGCAGAGCGAGTTGGACTCAGGGCCTATGAAAAAATACTAGTGGGCAACCTTGAAAATGGAGAGCGATTTGAGACCTACTGCATCTATGGCGCCGCTGGCAGCGGAGTGATAGAACTCAACGGAGCAACAGCCCACCTTGGAAAAATTGGTGACCGGCTAACCATCATGTCCTACGGACACTACTCTCCCGTGGAGGCAGATGACGCGAAGCCTGCTGTGATCTTACTTGACGAAAAAAATGCAATTGTTCGTGAAAGTGGAACTGTTCATTGTTAAAAACTTCATGCCTCGCCAAGAGCTACTAAAAACTAACGAGGAGCTTCCTGTTCTCGGACAAGAAGCTCCAGATAGCTTGCTGACTCAGGATTTTCTAAACCAAGTTCGTGTGCCAAAGACTCAACACAATTCCGAGCCAGCGACACTTCACCTTCTCCGGCAATAATTTCAAATTCGGCGTAACAACCTAGCTCGGCAACGGCATCAATCGCTATCTCGACGTCACTGCCGTGCCAATGAACACGTCCGGGAAGTCGCGTCTTTGCAACCTCGAAGACCTGATAAAAACCGAGGGACTCAAGCAACTCTGTCCACGCAGCAACGGTCGTCTGCCCCGTCGGCCCTTGAGGCATAACTCCGAGTTCAATTTCCTGTCTAACTTTTGCTGATGTATCAGCCCGCGGACCTTTCCACGTTAATTCCACAACATCACCGACTTGTCGAAGGCGTAACGCCTCGTCTGTTTTGCGAAAATTGCGGACTGGATGGGAAAAATACCGATCGACCTGCTCCATGCGGCCTCGAAAGCAAGCAGACATTGCGTCTAGACGTTGAACCACGTGGTCAACATCAGTCAGGTGAAATTTGAGTTCAACTTCGTACACTCGTGAGACCCTTCGTTTATGATACCCATACGTAGTCTACACATTCAAAACCAACGGATAGCCTCATGGCATTCTTTCATCGCCAGTTGATTCCCCTGGTTTTTGCTTCCGTTGCAATTATTGGTTGCAGTCTCGGCCAAAATCAAGAAACACGGCAACACGTCGGTAAATCAGTACCAAAAATTTCACTCGTTTCACTTGATACCGGTGACGAATCCCTCACGCTTTCTGGAAAGATCACACTTCTTAATTTCTGGGGTACTTGGTGCCCTCCTTGCCGCCAAGAATTACCAGGGCTTGCAAGGCTTGCCTCACGGCTCACAAACGAACCTCGTTTTCAATTAATTGCTGTTTCGTGCGGTGGGGGGAATCGTGATGATCTTGATCAATTGCGCAGTGAAACAGAAGCTTTCCTAGCATCCACGAGAATTGCTCTCTCCCCTTGGGCAGACCCAACTGGCGACACCCGTCTTCGTTTCACCAAAGCATTTGGTTTTCGCGCCTATCCAACAACCTACTTGATTGGGGCTGACCAGAAGATTCTCGCTATTTGGACCGGCTATTCGCCGTCTGTGGAGACGCAAATTGCACAATCTGTTGCTCGCTCACTGAAGCAGTTTCCTGCGACTGGTTCCCTTGAGTAGCGGAAAGCAGTGAACAAATTAGTCGAGATTCCTCACCGGGATCTGCTGCATCCGTGATACTGCTCGCAATTGCAACCCGTTTGACTCCTAGGCGGACAAGCCGATCAAGGTTGTCGGATGTGATACCACCAATCGCAAAGACCGGCAAACGTATCTCTTCGGAAACATCACGAAGGAATGTGTCCGTCGCAAACTCTTTAAACTGTTTTGTATTGCTTGGATAACATGGACCAACCCCAAGATAGTCAGCACCATCCAGTACTGCCTGTTTTGCTTCCGCGATAGAATGAGCAGTACGGCCAATAATGAACTCATGCCCACAGACCTTACGGGCCAGATTTACTGGCAAATCAGTTTCACCAAGGTGAACACCATCTGCGTTTGCGGCCACGGCAACGTCTGCTCGATCATTTACAAGAACAATGCATCTTTTTCCTGTAGTCGACTCCGCGTACTGCCTGGCTTGTTGAGTTATTGTTTTCGTACGCTCACACAGCAATGACGTGTTGGCTTTTTTATCTCGGAGCTGAATCATGTTGACGCCGGCAGCGAGGAGTTGGCCCACCAGCGTTTTGAATTCTGTTTTTGGTCGGTCAACATCAAGAAGCACGCATAAACTGATATCGGCCAGCCTATTCTCGCTTATGATGGTTGTCATCGCCGCCTTTTCGAGTGTATAGATTCGATAGCGTAATTGTTCAAACGCTGTAGTAACTGCAGGTACAACCAAGCGGCTACATTCCTCTAAACTCCTGATCGACTGACTCGCACGAGCAGCGTTTGCAGCAACGACGTGTTTTATCTCTGTTCGCGGTGGAGTTTTAGCTACTGTGGTGCTGACCCCAACATCTCGTAAGACATCACGAAGCCGAATGCGTGCCTGAAGATCTTCTCTCGAAAAAATAATAGCAAGTTCATGCCGAATCGCTTTTGCCTCCTGCGAGAGAAAAGCGTCATCCAGACAGAACCGAAGAATGTCCTCCAGTACACGAACTGCCTCGGCACTGCGGTTCGCCGAAGCATCGAGTGTTCTCCAAATCCCCACTCCAGAGTCATCTTTCTCAGACTCGATTTCTTCCATTTCTGAGCTTTCTCCCTTACGACTCGCCATTGGTTTGAGTCTACCTGATCCCTAGACTCTCTTCGTCCCATGCCATCAGACCAGGAAACTTGAAAGGCCGATCGTTCGTGTCATTTCTCCGCTCACTTACGCTCATTTGGCCTGGCTTGCCTTGGGCTTGGCTTCGAGGAAGCTGGGCTGGCCTTATCTTAGCCACTGCTTTCGGAATTTGTCTGAATCTCTGCATCATCACTGCATGGATTTGGACAAGCTTTATTGATCTTGAGATGACTTTTGGCATTTGGGCTGCAACGGCAATTATTTGGATTGTGTCAACGGTTTCGGCAGTGTCCAGTTTCCCACAGCCTCTTGTCAGGTATCGAGACGAGGTAACAGACAATTTGTTTATTGATGCACGAGATGCCTATCTCGCTGGAGATTGGCTCAGGGCAGAAACAAAATTACAGACAATTCTTACTCTTTCGCCAACTGATGGTGAGGCACAATTACTCTTTGGCACACTCCTGCGACGAGTCGGCCGGTTTGAAGAGGCAAAAAAATCACTCGAAAAACTTGCCCGGAGCGATAGCGGACAACCGTGGCAGCACGCGATTCGTCACGAACTCTCACTGATCAAACGAGATTTCCAAGAGAATTCTGAAGAAATAGAGCAGAATGCCGGCATTGACTCGAATGCGGGCCCGCACCACCGTAAAGCAGCATGATCCTCAATCAAACAGTTTGGATTCACGAACGTAGTACTCTCGAGGTATCAGCATTGCCCTGGCGGGCAACCAAAATGTCACTCATAGGCTACCTTTTGACAGCCCATGAGCTATTTCAGTCAGAAACCCCCGCGAAACGTGGAGGTGTAGGAGACAGTAACGCGGGCTATCCCTACAATAACCTTGTGAGAATTGTTAGGCGATGCATTTGGGTAATTCATTTTACCTTCGGTTGGCGTGAGTTTTGCATTGATTTGTAAATGGTTGAAATTGGGTTTTGCATCTGCCTGAATGGCAGGGGCACCGACTCCATGTGCAACCGGATTGAGCAGTCACAAGAGGAAGTTTTATGTACGAGCGTTTTACAGACCGTGCCCGGAAGGTGATGCAACTGGCGAATCAGGAAGCCCAGCGCTTTAATCACGAATACATTGGGACCGAACACGTCCTGCTTGGCTTGATTAAAGAAGGTAGTGGTGTTGCCGCCAACGTTTTAAAAAATCTTGACGTCGATCTTCGAAAAATTCGTCTCGAGGTTGAAAAACTCGTACAGAGTGGCCCTGATATGGTCACGATGGGCAAGTTGCCACAGACACCCCGTGCCAAGAAAGTCATTGAATATTCAATGGAAGAGGCACGGAATCTGAACCATAACTATGTTGGAACTGAACATATCTTGCTCGGACTACTCCGTGAACAAGAAGGTGTTGCTGCTCAGGTTCTTATGAATCTTGGACTCAAGCTTGAAGATGTTCGTGAAGAGGTTCTCAATCTTCTGGGACATGGTATGGATGAGGGAAGCGACCGGTCGGGCATGGGTGGCCGCCAGATGGCTGGTGGTGGTAGTGGAGGCAGTGATGCTCCAACAAAAAGTGGTAAGAGCAAAACCCCTGCACTAGATTCATTTGGACGTGACCTGACCGAATTGGCAAAACAAGGAAAACTTGATCCTGTTATCGGTCGAGAGCATGAGATCGAACGGGCCATTCAGATCCTCTGCCGAAGAACAAAAAATAATCCTGTGCTTATCGGTGAGGCTGGTGTTGGAAAAACTGCAATCGTTGAAGGGTTTGCACAGAGAGTTATCGAAGGAAATATTCCCGAACTTCTTGCCGAACGAAGAATTGTGGTTCTCGACCTGGCGATGATGGTCGCTGGCACGAAATACCGTGGTCAGTTTGAAGAGCGAATTAAGGCCGTCATGAATGAAGTCAGACGAGCTAAAAATACCATTCTTTTTATTGACGAACTCCATACACTTGTCGGAGCTGGTGGAGCAGAGGGTGCTATTGATGCGTCCAATGTTCTCAAGCCCGCACTAGCTCGTGGTGAAATCCAGTGCATTGGAGCAACCACACTGGATGAATATCGCAAATACATTGAAAAGGATTCGGCACTCGACAGGCGTTTCCAGCTTGTCATGGTCGAGCCTGCTTCGAAAAAAGAAGCAGTTGAAATCCTAAAGGGCCTCCGAGACCGCTACGAAAGTCACCATAGAGTATCCATTACTGATGACGCGATTGAAGCATCAGTAGAACTCTCCAGTCGCTATATCACAGGCCGCGCACTTCCTGATAAAGCGATTGATGTGATTGATGAAGCAGGGGCACGAGTGCGTCTGAAGGCAATGACTCGTCCTCCAGACCTCAAGGAAATTGATGCGGAGGTCGATCGCCTGAACAAGGAAAAAGAAGAGGCTGTTGCCAACCAAGACTTTGAAAAGGCGGCAGCACTGCGAGATAAGGCTGATAAATTGAAGAAGAAGAAACAGCAAATGACCAAGGAGTGGCGAGAAAAATCTCGTGAGGCTGATGGCGTTGTTGACGAAGAGGTTGTTGCAGAGGTTGTTTCCAAGATGACTGGCATTCCATTGACACGAATGTCGACAGAAGACAGCCAGCGATTAATGCAGATGGAGGATTCACTCCACAAGCGAGTAATTGGTCAAGATGCGGCAATCAAAAGTATTTCCAAGGCCGTTCGCCGAAGTCGCTCAGGCCTTAAAGACCCCAAACGCCCAATTGGTTGCTTTGTTTTGGCAGGCCCAACGGGCGTTGGGAAAACTCTCTTAGCCAAAGCACTCGCTGAATTCATGTTTGGGGACGACGACGCGCTCATATCAATTGACATGAGTGAGTACATGGAAAAGCACAATGTAAGTCGTCTCGTTGGTGCGCCTCCTGGATACGTTGGATTCGAAGAGGGCGGTCAACTCACTGAAAAAATCCGGCGGCGTCCATATGCGGTTGTTCTTCTTGATGAGATTGAAAAAGCTCACCCTGACGTTTTTAACATGCTACTGCAAGTGATGGAAGAAGGCCGACTCACAGACTCCTTTGGAAGAAATGTTGACTTCCGAAATACGATTCTCATCATGACAACCAATGCAGGGGCTGAGGCAATAAAGAATGAATCTGCCTTTGGATTCCAGAAGCCAGAAGATGACAGTGGATATGAAAGCATGAAGGCCCGAGTCAATGAACGAATTGAAAAGGTGTTCCGTCCAGAGTTTATTAACCGCCTAGATGATCTCATCGTCTTCCATCATCTTACCGTTGAAAACCTCAAAGAGGTTATTGACATTGAACTCGCAAAAGTGCGGGAACGACTGCTCGAGCGTGGTCTTAAGCTCGAACTCACTGACGAATCGAAGCAGTTTCTTATTAAAAAGGGCTCCGACACCGATTTCGGGGCTCGACCACTTCGGCGTGCACTTGAAAACTACATTGAAGACCCTGTGTCAGAAGAACTTCTAAAAGGTGAATTTGAAGGAAAAGACACTATTCAAGTGGACTGCAAAGAAGTTGCTGGAAAGAAACAGCTCGTCTTTCATGGGGTCGTAACCGCCGAACCGGTAGCCGCAGGATCTTCAGACGAATCTACCAGTTGAGGGAAAAAGCATAGCGGGTCCGTAGGGGCGTTCTGAAATGGACATCTCTCTGTATTTTCCTTACATGCGTTGGTGCTTTGGAACCATAGTTTTCCTTTGGAAAGCTTCTTTTACGCACCCTGCTTCATTTGGATTCTTCCAAAAGCCCGCAAATCCCGCAACCTCCCCCTAAACGACTCAAGGTACCAGTTCCTTCTAGCCGATCTAATCGACAAGGAGCGCCGCCACTGCGGTGAAGGTCTGTCGTTATGAATTCACTTGCCACCACTCAATCTGAACGAGCTGCTGATAATGTCACTGGCTGGTTTGCAAATAGGGTCGCTGATGTCGGTGATATGGCGATCACGATGGTTGCTGGTATTGGTGACGTAACTCTTTTTGCTTTACGAACCATTGGGTGGTTATTTTCCCGCCGTCAACGACGAGATGTGTTGATGCCAAGCTTCTACCAGATTGGTGTTTTATCGCTCCCGGTAATCGCACTTACCGGCCTTTTCATTGGAATGGTCTTGGCTGTACAGAGTTATGCGCAATTTAAAGCCCTTGGTCTGCAAACACGACTTGGTTCTGTAATCAACCTTTCACTGATTCGTGAACTCGGCCCAGTACTCGCAGCAACGATGCTGGCCGGGCGGGTCGGAAGTGCCATGGCTGCAGAACTGGGCACGATGCGCGTCACTGAACAAATCGATGCCCTTGAAAGTATGGGGGCGAATCCAATTTATTATCTTGTTGTACCTCGCTTTCTTGGCTGTCTTGTACTCATTCCGGCACTTACGATCATGGCTGATTTCATGGGTGTGCTGGGGGGTTACGTCTATTCACATGGCATCCTTGGTATTGATTACCACCATTATTGGGCGAATTCCCGTGCCTATATCGATTCCTTTGATTTTTTTATGGGAATTTTTAAAAGCTTCTTTTTTGGCGCCGCTATTGCCTTAGTCAGTTGTCACCATGGCTTTCATTGTGACCATGGTGCACAGGGAGTTGGCCGAGCTGCGACCAATGCATTTGTCCACTCATTTGTTCTCATTCTTGTACTTGATCTTTTCCTGGGCATTGGCCTGAACAATGTACAGGACTACTTACGGCCCGAAGGTCCGCGAAGCCTTCTTTAACCTTCAAACAGATTCTAGAAAACGTACCATGACCACGCCCGCTATCGAAGCGCCAACACGAGAAGCAACAACTGCAGAACCACTGCTTTTCATTGATTCGCTTTCGATAAATTTTGGTGACCAGCAGGTCTTGCGTAATATTTCCCTCGAACTCACTTCTGGTGAAAGTCTTGTCATTCTTGGCGAGAGCGGATGCGGGAAAACTGTCCTCTTAAAAACAATGATCGGGCTCATTCAGCCAACTACAGGAGACGTACGATTTGAGAACACCTCATTGGCTTCGATGACAGAACGTCAACTTGCCCATCTCCGGACACGCTATGGATTTGTCTTTCAAGGTGCCGCTCTTTTCGACAGTGCTACTGTTGCAGAGAATATTGCATTTCCTTTGCGTGAACATACTCAACTTGACGAAGATGAAATAGCAAAAATTGTTGCCGAACTTGTAGCAGAGGTTGGCCTACCACGTGCGGTCCTCACGAAAAAACCAGTTGAATTATCTGGTGGCATGAGAAAGCGTGCCGGCCTCGCACGAGCGCTTGCACTCGACCCACAGCTCGTACTCTATGACGAGCCGACCACGGGCCTCGACCCAATCATGAGTGATGTTATTAATGAACTTATTCTACGCGTTCATCAACGACCTGAAACAACCAACGTAGTAGTCACGCACGACATGACAACTGCTCATAAAGTGGCGGATCGAATTATTATGCTCTATCCACTTTCTCGGCTTAAAAAAGGCGAGTCACAAATAATTTTTACTGGTACACCAGAAGAACTTGACGGCTCAACGGATCCTCGAGTTCGTCAATTCATTGAGGGAAAAGCCGGACAACGTCTCAACGAACTCCGGAATGAGCAGAACCAGAAAGACTGCGCACCATCCTCTGAGACTAACAATCAGGAGAACGATCATGAGTGAACGCGTAATTCAATTTCGTGTTGGTGTGATGGTCTTAGCAACCGCCATTATCGCCGGAATACTTATTGTTTTATTTGGTGACCTGCCAAGTCTCGTCCAGTCAACATATCCGCTGCGCATGAACTTCTCAGAAGCGAGAGGCGTTTCAAGTGGCACCCCAGTACGAAAGAATGGCATTCTGGTTGGACGAGTCAACTCAGTCATGCTCGATGAACGTGGTGGCGTGAGTGTGGTTGCTCAAATTGATTCCTATGTACCGGTCTATCGTGATGAGACACCTCGTGTTGCAAGCACAATTCTTGGTGATGCCGAGATTGAACTTATTGCAGGACGCATTGCACCTCCTCGCCAACGAATCACAACAGATGAGGTTTTGCGGGGTGCTGTGTCAAAAGACCCCCTTGCATTATTTTCAACCCTCGAACCAAAAGTAACAGCTTCCCTCGAGTCACTCACTCGGGCAGGTGATGCGGTCGCAATACTCTCAGAAAACATAGAGCGAATTTTTGTAAAGGAAGATATTCAGATTGACCAGACCGTTAAAAAACTCGACACTGCGCTGGACACCTTTACAACAGCCATGAACAATGTGAATGACATTGTCGGGGATGCCGAGGCGAGAGAAAAGCTGAAGGATTCGATCTATACGCTGCCTGATGTTCTTGTTGATCTGCGTAAGTCTGTTGGGGGTATCAGCGCTACCATCGATACTGCGGATCGTAATCTCCGAAACCTTGAAGGGTTTTCAAAACCTCTCGGTGAACGAGGCGCATCAATGGTACAAGGCATAGACCGTGCCATTAATCGCCTCGACACTGTACTCGTTCAAGCAGCCACGTTCACTCAGGCCCTCAACGAGTCGCAGGGAACACTTGGCAAACTGGTACGTGATCCGGAGGTTTACAATGACCTTGCTCAAGCCGCAAACAACGTCAATCGTCTAACTCAAGACCTTCGGCCAATTATTGATGACGTTCGTGTATTCACTGATAAAATCGCGCGCCATCCTGAACAACTTGGTGTACGTGGAGCACTCGATCGGAAAACTGGGCTTAAATGATGATGGGCAAAATACATTGCCTCACAGGTCTGATGATCTGTCTTTTTTGTGCTCTGGGTCGAACGGCACTTCATTTGGATTCAGTGATTGAACATCTGCTATTTGATCAAAACCGATTCCACGAAGTCGATTACCGTATCGCTCCATTAACCACGGCATTGTTTGTTCGATGGTATCAGGCTGTAGCAAAACAAGGTCACCTGGCTTCACCGCATCGAGTACCGTTGCAGCTGAGGTTTCCCAATCACCTCCAGACTCGACTATAGCGCGACGCTTGGTTTGTTTTGTTCTTACGATACCTTCAGCAATAAGTCGTGTTATCTCTCCGGGGCTGCGGCCTCTGCGGTAGGCATCTTCATAGATGACAATGCGATCGAATGTCTTGCCCAAGAGTTCACCTTGTCGCAGGAGATCTTCATTTCGACGATCCCCTGCTGCTGAATACACAGCAGTTCTGTGAGCATGTGGCAACTTTTCAAGCGTTAAACAGACCTGCTCTAAAGACGGCACGTTATGTCCGTAGTCAACAACCACAGTAGCTCCGTCTAACTCAAGCATATTGAATCGCCCGGGACTACCGAGTGCGCCACTTGAAAAGCTCTCGAGTCCGAGTCGAACCAATTCAAGCGGAACGCCCATGCTCCATGCAGCGGCAGAAGCAGCAAGTGCATTTTCAACTTGAAACGAAACCAAACCCTGATGAACCAGGGGAACTTTATCTAAATTGGCTAATCGAGTTTCACGCGGTCCATCACACAATACGATCCATCCGTCACGGATGGTTGCGCCAAGACCTCCGGAGGCCAAGTGTTCTGTGAGGACAGGAAATTCTGGATTGAGTGAAAAATAAATTACCCGACCCTGACACCATTTCTTCATATCGACAACTAGTGGATCTGCTGCATTGAGGACAGCTGCGCCGCTTGTTCGCACAGCTGCAACAATTGCGCCTTTCACCCAAGCAAGTTGTTCTGGAGTATCTATTTCATGCAAACCAAGGTGGTCACCTGAGGAAATATTAGTGACAACGGCTACATCACAGGCATCAAACCCACACCCTTCACGGAGAATTCCTCCCCTTGCCGTTTCGAGCACAGCCGTCGTTACGTTCGGTTGCGCTAAAATTCGTCGTGCACTTGCTGGCCCACTACAATCACCAGAATCAAGCTGTCTGTCGCCTACCCACACGCCTTCGGTACAGGCAATGCCAACCGTTGCTCCCCCTGTCGAGGCTACATGAGCTAACAAACGGGTAACTGTCGTTTTTCCATTTGTACCGGTCACCGCTGCCACAGGAATCCGACCATCTTCACCGGTTTCGAAAAGCGTACTGATGATCGCCGAACCGACATCCCTAGATCCTCCAACCGTTGGTTCCAGATGCATCCGAAGACCGGGACATGCATTAATTTCAACAACACCTCCATGCTGGACACTCAAAGGCTGATCAATACGTGTCGCCATAATATCGACGCCCGCAATATCAAGCCCAACAACTCGTACCGCATCAATAGCAAGCCGAACTGTGTCTGGATGAACCAGATCTGTGACATCCTCAGCGGTGCCTCCAGTACTCAGATTTGCGTTCCGACGGAGAAGGACAAGTTGCCCATCATTTGGGATAGATTCCTTTGAAAATCCTTGCTCGCACAGAGCAACCTCAGCAGCAGCATCAAGACATAAAAGAGAAAGTGATCCTGCATGGTCATCGCAACGACAAGGATTCCTATTTTCTTTTTGAACAAGCTTTTCAATCGTTGAACTACCATCGCCCGTAATACAAGGAGCGCAACGACGTGCCGCCGCAATAAGTTCATTACCGATAACTAATAGCCGATAATCATCCCCTGCTAGACAACGCTCAACGACGATCTCTTCCTCTTCTGAAATTGCCACGCTATATGCTTGGGAAACCTCATTCTGAGTTGTCAGTCCAACTGAAACACCTCGACCCTGATTGCCACAACGGGGCTTGATGACCACTGGTAGACCAATTTCCGTCGCCACCTGCCAGGCTTCTTCAGCTGAGAAAACAGGCTTTCCTTTTGCAACTGGAATACCAGCCTCTTCGAGCAAGCCTCGTGTCAACTCCTTATCTTGTGCAATTGTCTCACTGACAGCTGATGTCTGGTCCGTCTCAGCCGCAATAATTCGCCGCTGCTTGGACCCAATTCCAAGCCGAACAAGTGACCCCTCACTCAGCCTACGTACAGGTATGTCTCGACGGCGTGCAGCTTCCACGATCGACCTGGTGCTCGGACCAAGTTGCTCGAGGAGCAACTTCTCCCGCAAGCTTTCTATGGTTTTCCCGACGTCAAAATGACTTCCCTCTATTGCAGCAATGAGGAGTGAGTGTGCTGCATGCAAGCAATGGACTGCAAAATCTTCTTCCTTATATTCAATGATAACATTGTAGACGCCATGTTTTTTTGTTTCGTGTGCCCTGCCGTACCCAACTTCTGTACCTGCAAGCGATTGAAGCTCGAGTGTCACGTGTTCAAGAACATGCCCCATCCAGGTGCCAGTTCGTAATCGTTCAAAAAAGCCACCACGCTCACCAATCGAGCAACGATGCTCGATCATTGTCGGCAACCAATTCATCAATCGTTCATTAAAACCAGCAAGCGTATGTGATGGATATTCCTCGAGCCATCCGAGGTCAACACGAACTTCAAGAACCGGAAACCGAGCCCACTGATTAGGACCTCGAAGCACTTTTATGTTGTCAATATTCATAGGCGGAAGGTACCAAGGGAGAAATCTTCAAAATGAATCGGGGCAGAGTATCGAGTTATTCAAATTAGGGTTTTGGATATGTAGTTTATCAAAGGGGGCTGGTATTCTTGAAATTGCTTTATTTGCAGCCCAACAAACTCTCAGTACAGCGCTCACCTTGAAGCGATAGTCTCAAATTCAGTGAAAGAAGGCGGAGAGACACATGAGTCATGTATTTCTCGGATTCTTTCTAGCACGCTTTGGCCTTGCAGAACCGTGTTACGATACTGTTTGGCTATTCCAATTCCAAGTTTTTTGCCTTCAAGATTCATCTTTTGCCTGTACTCCCCAGCATTTCACTAGGAACCAACTCCAAAAAACACCGTTTCAAACAGAATGGACTGAAGAATCACCGTCATTGGATCGATTCGCTAGGATACCCTGATGTGCATTCTTTGTGCCAAAAATAAGCAGACCCGCACTGTCGTACCATTAAAAATAGTTGCCGATGACTCAAAAATCACCTTTCCTACTTCATTTCTGCAATCTTTAGAATTGCCTCGAAACAAATTTAAATCGTACTTTGTCGCTTTCAGCAATTTCAGTCGGTAGGTTTTTCACACTGCAAAGTACCATTGTGTGTAATTTCTATACAAGACTGGGCAGCGATTTCCTAAGCTTTCAGCAAAGTGTGTTACAGCATCTGCAATGCGACTAAAAATGCCATCAGCTGAATCCTTTGATAGTGCAGGCTCCGAGACATCAGAGACTCTGCTGGCATGCTGTCATATCAACCTCGATAATGAGGCACAGTTTGGTTCAAGCTGGCTGGCAGTTTCTACAGCGGCCCTCTACTCAGGAAAAGGTCGCCCACCCACCACGCAACACGTTGTTGATGGATACAAAAGGCACGCACAACATTCCTGGCCACTACAAAAAGATTTCCAACTGACCCTGACGAATCGACCTACGATTGGCCAGATTGAACTGCGTGCGGGTCAAGAATTTCTTAAGTGTTGGAAATTTAGTGCTGGAATCACACCTGATGTTGAACGACTGATAGATCGTTTTGAAGCAGCACGTGAGAATTTATTCTCCAGTAATAAATCGACTGTGAATCTCGAGACAAATGGCGACAGTCCTTCGCCCAATGCATCCAAAAAGATAACGACGGGGTCATTTGCTGCACTTATTCGTGTACTCAGCTTTGCCGGTCCGTACTGGCGGGTTGTCGCGATCGGTACGGTACTCGCGCTTGCCACTACATTTGCCAGCCTTGTACCTCCATATCTCACAATGCCACTTGTCGACCAGGTACTCATACCACAGCAGTCTGGAGAGCATGTGGCTATTGGAACCGCTGTGCCGTACCTTATTGGCCTCGCTGCAGCAGCTGTTCTCGCTTCTTCTCTTGGATGGGGACGGACATGGATACTTGCCTGGGTCAGTGAGCGTATCACCGCGGACATGCGAATTCGCACCTATGCTCATGTCCAGTCATTGTCACTCGACTTTTTTGCCACCCGCCGAACCGGTGATCTCATTTCCAGAATTGGAAGTGATACTGAGCGGCTGAACAATTATGTATCGATTAGTCTTATTGATTTTTTCTCAAATCTGCTTCTTGTGGTATTTACTGCTATTGTGCTATTTACCATTTCTCCGCTGCTTGCAGTGATGACTCTTGTACCGTTTCCTTTTGTCATTTGGCTTGTCTACTCTGTCCGTGGCCGATTGCACCAAGGATTTTCTCGTAGTCGTATTGCCTGGGCTGATATGACGAGTGCTCTAGCTGATACGATTCCTGGCATCCGTGTTGTGAAAGCATTTGCTCAAGAGAAGCGAGAAATTAGTCGTTTCAGACGTGCCAATCATCGTGTCCTTGAGGCGAATGACCATGTCAACATTACCTGGAGTTACTTCGGCCCGCTTGTCACACTATTCAGTGAATTTGGGATCCTTGTCATTTGGGCAAGCGGGGTGTGGTTAGTTTTCAATAACTCTGTCACTGTTGGCACATTAACCGCTTTCCTGGCCTACATATCACGGTTCTATGGCAAGGTTGAATCGATGGTGCGGATGGTTCCTGCAACACAACGAGCGGCTGCAAGCGCACAACGAATCTGTGATCTTCTTGACTGCCACCCGACAGTGGCAGAGCCTGCTGTTCCACATCAAATTAAACACTTCAAAGGCAAGATTGATTTAAAGAATATCCATTTCCGTTATGGCAACCGTGAAGTTATTCACGGAATTAACCTCACTATTGAAGCAGGGGAAATGATCGGGCTTGTTGGAACCAGCGGTGCGGGAAAAACAACACTCGCCAATCTTATCTGTCGTTTTCATGATCCAAGTAGTGGCTCTATCTGTGTAGATGGAATAGATCTTCGTAAACTTGCACTAAATAACTACCGACGACATATCGGATGCGTTTTGCAGGAACCCTTTCTTTTCTTTGGGTCGATAGCCGAAAATATTGCATACGGACGGCCAGAGGCGTCGCGGGAAGAAATTGTTGCTGCCGCTCGAGCTGCCGGCGCACATGAATTTATCCTTCGTCTTCCTCATGCATACGATTCACGGGTTGGTGAACGCGGAGCCCAACTCTCCGGTGGCGAACGACAGCGGATTTCAATTGCTCGAGCACTTTTAGTCGACCCTGCGATACTTATCCTTGATGAGGCGACATCGAGCGTTGACGCTGAGACTGAATCTGTTATTCAGCACGCAATTGAGCAACTTGTGACTGGACGAACCACAATAGCAATCGCCCATCGACTTGCCACGCTTCGCCGTGCAGACCGTTTAGTTGTACTTGAGCATGGTCAGATTGTTGAAATCGGAACCCATGATGAACTACTTGCTATTGCCGGCACATACGCCCGCCTTTACCAGACCCAAATCATTGACAATCACAAGCAAGACATCACTGCAAAAACTCCATACGACACTGAATCTACTACAGAAGAAAAAACATTTTGAATGCGTGTGAATTCCTAGTGACATTCACATACAGAGAATACCAGACGTGCTTTATATGAATATCAATGACTGTAGATTCACGTGTTCAGCAGACGAAAAAGTCACCTTGCTTACACCCGCAGGTGATCGCCATGTAGCAGTCCGCATTGTACGAGCATTTCCATTCACTGCTGCTGATGGGCCAGTCGCTGTTGTCGACAGCAACGGTCATGAAATTATCTGGATTAAGGACCCTGATTCACTTTCATTGACCCATCAACAATTTATTCAAAGCCAATTAGAACGAGAAGAATTCCTACCACGGATTCATTTCATTGAGTCGGTATCAAGAGGAACACCCCGTCAGTGGAATGTGGCTACCGACCGAGGGCCGAATTCTTTTGAACAAGCCTCTTCTGACGGAGTTGTCTGGCATCCGGACGGGAGCGTCTCCATCACTGATTGTGATGGTATTTGCTATCTTATCCCAGCTGTCCAGAAACTGGACAGACGTAGCCGAAGGCTTCTCGAGCGGTATAGCTAGCAGAAAATGCCACCCTCTTTCACCAATCCCTCTCATCTACCAGCTCTTATTTAAACTGGATGGAATACGCCGTTCATATGGACTGGAGCCTCATTTTTTCGAGAAAAAAGGCTCAAGAATCCTAACAATTCGGTTGAAAGACATTTCCAAGCAATTAGGCTCGGAAGTGTCGTCGAAGTACCTTTTCGGAGTTTACGTGATGGTTTCTTTCCAACGTTGTAGTGCGCGGGCGTCGGTCAATCGTCTTCTTCCTTTCTTGATGAAAGCAGGAGTGTCGCTCTGTGGCCTATCAGCTTTTCTTACTGCAACACCCAGTGCAGCTCAATGCTGCGGTCAGGCAATCACAGCACCGGTAGTTTCGCAGTCCTACCGTTTGGATTACCAAACGGTCTATGACGAACAGCAGATGACTGCATACAGAATGACATACGAGACGGTGTATGACACCAAGACGTACACGGTACAAAAACCTGTTTGGGAAACGGAGACTCGAGAACGACGATACACCGTCCAACGACCAGTTTGGGAAACTCAGAATCGTGAAGAGCGATACACTGTCATGAAACCTGTCTATGAAACAGTGGTTCAAGATCGCAGCTATAACGTTGTACGCGACGTTGTGGAAACAAGTACGCGTGAAGAACGATACACGGTGATGAAACCCGTCTACGAAACCAGCGTGCAGCAGCGGGTAAGTACAGTTCGTCGACCAGTTTACGAAACCTCAGAAAGGCAGGAGGCGTATACTGTCGCTGAACCTGTTACATCAATGAGAACTGCCTACTCTGTCAGCAGTACTCCTGTTGATACAGTGACCCCAGTAGTCACACCTGGCTATACGTCACTTGGCTGGCAGCCCCGCGTGAGCTACTTCAATCCTTACACGGGAGTGACATCCTGGAGACGAGGCGGGCTTGGATGGAATGTTACCCCAGGCGTCGTTGTCAATCAGGTCAATCGTGTTTATCAGCCGACAGTGACTTCTGTTCAGGTACCACAGACAACCTACGTGAACCGAGTTGTTACTCGAAAAGTACCGGTCCAGACTGTTCGCTATGTGGATGAACAAGTTGTCCAACAAATTCCGGTACAGACATTGAAAATGGTTCCAGAGGTCCAGGTTCGACAGGTGCCTGTTCAAACAGTCCGAAAAGTAGTTGAGCGAGTTGAAAACAAGGTTCCGGTGCAAGTGTGCAAATATGTTGCTGAGGAGCAGGTGCGACAAGTGCCTGTTCAGGTGCTCAAGTATGTTGCCGAACAGCGCGTAGAACCGATTTCGGTACAGGTATGCAAATATGTTGCTGAACAACGAACCGCTCAAATACCACGAGTCGTCGCAAAACAGATCCCTTACTCATATGTCGTTCGCAAACCTCGTACTGTTGTGACACGCGTGCCCCTTGATCCGTGTGGAAACCCACTCCCTGTCGCACAAGGTGTTGCACCAGTACCTGCTCTTCCTCCAGCTACGACTCCTCCAATGACCCCGGCGAACTCGACAGCCCCTACATTGGCTCCTGCTACACAGGCACCAGCGACTCAGGCGCCCGTCCCAGGTAATGGCCCGATCAAGACCTTTAGTGACAGACCCACTGATGTGCCCCCCTCAAGTAATGAGGGGTGGAAGGATTCAGAATTGAACCATGTCAATCCAGAAACTGGATCTTCTGCGTCTGGGGGAAAACCGATTCAAGCAAATCGACCGACCGGAGACATTGACCAGAAAATTCCAACGCCAGCAGAACCGACACCAGCTGCTGGTACGTCACTGAAACTTCAACCAATTCCAGCACCCCCAACAACACATACGACCTAGGATCGCTGGGTAGCGGTTACGACCACATTATTCGGTTGCGTTGGTTCTGGTGTGCTTCGTCCTGCAGTAACAATTTCTTTGTACTGCTTCGTCATCTCCTCAAGTCGATGCAACGAGTCATGTACTACCAACCGGTTCATGCATAACTCTCATCATACGTCGGTTGCACTATACTATTCCTTCTTGATTGTGTCTGAGTCACAAAGCGTGATGCATGAACACATATTCCCTTCGATCTTTCAACTGCTGAAACAACATGCAGTTGTGCCTTACGACGCATTGCCCTGTGAACGATCAATATCTTCTTGGTGTCGACTTTTCATCTGCACCAACTCACCGCAAGCCAATTACTGTTGCCGTAGGCTTGATGCCAACGACCACTGATCCTGTCTATCGACTCCAGACCATTCGTGAAATTGAAACACTTGAAGCGTTCGAATGCATGCTTACTGAGCCACTCCGCTGGATTGGTGGTTTCGATTTACCATTTGGGCAACCACGCACGCTCATAGAACATGAGCGATGGCCAACACAATGGAATGAATTCGTACACTTTTTCTGTGGACAGTCACGAGAATATCTCCGGGAAACATTTCGCGACTGGTGTAATGCTCATCCACCGGGAAATAAATTTGCCTGGAGAAAGACTGACAGGCCAGCAGGGTCAAGCCCAGCAATGCGATGGACAAATCCACCAGTTGCATGGATGATGCATGCAGGTATTGGACGGATGCTTGAGGCCGGACTCGCATTCCCAGCACATCGCTATCCTCGCAAAAGAAGTCACATCAAACGCATCGCTCTTGAAGCGTATCCGGGATTCACAGCACGGAAAATCATCCGTGGTTCATACAAAAGTGACTCTCCAGCGAAGCAGACACATGAACGAAAGGATCGAAGAAAACTGATCCTTGATGCTATTTCAACTGGCGAAGCCGGGCTCTCAATTTGCCTTGAGGCCAACCGCAGGTGGAGGCAACGAATTATTGCAGATGCTCGCGGTGACCTTCTCGATGCAGTTATCTGCAGTCTGCAGGCTGGTCATGCAGCATTGCAACGAAACTTTGGACTCCCTCGTAATCTTGATACTCTTGAGGGCTGGATTGCTTCGGTACCCGTGAGGTAAAACGAAGATGTGAGAAGCTTCCTTTTCCTTCAACCGCATTGAATACTACTGAATATGACACCGCCAGGAACCGATGTCGAACAATCAGCCTGTTTGCCCGGGTCCCAATTACCAAATGACTCACAGTCATTTGAACTCTTTCCAAAAAATTCGCTTGGTGTAAGTCGGCTGTACACCGTGGCGATGATGGCGGATGTTCTTGGTGTGAGTCAGGCAACCATTCGCCACTGGCGTCGAAACAAATTGATCCGCGCGACACGGTCCTCCGACTCCATTGATTGGTATGACTATTCAATGTTAGTCGTCGCAAAGGACCTATCACGATTGCTTCTCTCGGGCCTCTCACTTCGTGAACTGAGTCATAAAATACACCTTTTCACAGAGGGTGATGAACTCCGTGTTGCTGAAGTCATTAATAGGATTGTCGTTGATGGCCATAGACTTAGTCTTCGTCGTGATGACCTTCTTCTGTCTGCTGGTGGGCAGATGCAGTTAGATTTTTATGCCTGTGGTATTCATGCCGACATGGATCAACCGTCATCACAGACTGTTGAGCAACCCTCGACACTCACGATTGTTCCATTTCTCAACACATCTCATTCAGAGATCGTTGTTGAATACCAAGACGAACACGCACCAGACATCCCCTCTTCAGCAGAACTTTTGGATATTGCGGCCGATCTCGAGGCAGCAGGAGATTTTGTTGAAGCCTCTGAGGCTCTGCGCGCGGTACTTCAAGCAGACGGCCCCTGTGCATCAGTTACCTTCATGCTGGCAGAAACCTTATACCGTGCAGGTGATTTGGCTGCGGCGAGAGAACGATACTATACGGTCATCGAACTTGATGAAGATCATCTGGAGGCCCGTACCAGCCTGGCCTGTGTTCTTGCTGAACAGGGCGACGTAGAATTGGCAACCGCTGCCCTTGAAGGTGTTCTTAAGCAACAGCCTGACTACGCCGATGCGCACTGGCACCTCGCCGGAATTTACACGGAGACCGGGTGTCAGGAAAAAACTGAACACCATCTTCTTCGCTTTCTTTCACTGGCACCTGAGAGCCCATGGGCCAATTTGGCCCGCGAAAAGCTTTCTCAAAACAGTCTGCTTTCGAGCCACGATGCAAGCGAATGACTCTCATGCTAGCCAGTCGTGTATGACACGACCGTGAACATCCGTAAGACGGAAGTCCCGGCCGCTGTGGCGATACGTTAGCTTTTTATGGTCAAGTCCAAGAAGGTGAAGCATTGTCGCCTGAAGATCATGGACGTGAACGGGGTCTTCGACTGCTTGAAAACCAAACTCATCTGTCGCACCATATGCCTCACCACCTTTCACGCCACCTCCTGCCATCCAAACTGTGAATCCGTGGTGATTATGATCTCGTCCTGTGGCAGTTTTTGTTCCCGCATCATTGGGCAGTTCAACGGTTGGAGTGCGACCAAACTCACCACCCCACAGCACGAACGTGCTATCGAGAAGACCAAGTCCTACTAAATCATCAAGCAATGCACCAATTGGCTTATCTGCTTCACCGGCAAGCTTTCGATGATTTTTTTCAATTTCCTGATGACTATCCCATGGCTGACCAGCTCCATGCCAAACCTGAACATACCGGACGCCACGTTCTACGAGCCGCCTTGCAATGAGTAACTGCCGACCATGCGGTGTATCCCCATATCGATCAAGAATATGTTTCGGTTCTTTGGTGACGTCGAATGCTTCCCCTGCTTCAAACTGCATTCGCCAAGCGAGCTCCATACTGGTGATTCTCGACTCCAGCGCAGCGTCATTGTTTCTCTGTTGAAGATGTTTCCGATCAAGCGCTGCCATCAACTCAAATTGCTCCCGCTGCACTTTTTCGTCCAGTACCGGGTGGCGAATACACTCAACGAGTTCATCTACTTTTTTCTTTTTTGTATCGATATACGTTCCCTGAAACACACCTGGCAGAAATGCACTCCGCCAGTTTGCTGTACCGGATATTGGGTATCCACCAGGAGACATGGCAACAAATCCTGGGAGGTTTTGGTTTTCTGTTCCTAGGCCATATGTCACCCAGGCACCTGCTGACGGTCGAACGAGCCTCCCATCACCACAATTCATAAGTAGCAATGACGGCTCGTGATTGGGCACGTCTGCATGCATTGATCGAACAACGAGTAATCGATCTGCATGCCGGGCCACCGATGGAAAGAGTTCACTCACCGGCAGTCCACTTTCTCCATATTGTCGAAACTGAAACGGTGACGGCAACGCTGCTCCTGTTCGTCGCTCCGTTTTCAACGCTCCTGGGATTTCACGACCAGCATATTCTTCAAGCTTTGGCTTGGGATCAAATGTATCGATATGACTTGGGCCACCATTCGCAAAAATATGAATGACTGCTTTTGCACGAGCAGGAAAGTGTGGGTGCCGTGCCGCAAGTGTATGTGGATCTTGTTGCTTCAGAGTCGGCGGCTTTGCATGAAGGCTCTCTTGAAGAACTGTTGAAGCAGCCATCCAGCCGACACCAAGACCAGAACGCATGAGTAGTTCTCGCCTTGAACAATTTTGAAATAGATGGTGGTAGTTCATAATCTCAGTCTTCATCGAAATCGTTGATCAATCAACATATTGAAATTCCGCTGTTATCATGAGTGCTTGAGCCAGTTGAGGCCACGCACCAAATTCATCTGATGATGAACCTTCTGCTCGTTCTATCCAATCCTGCGCCATGTGAACCTCCTCCCTGCGGGGGTTCCTAGCAAGGACGATCCTCCAGAGTTGTTCAATACGTGCTTGAGTATTGGATTCATCTGGCAAGCGATTAGCCACTTTTTTTGCAGCGTCAATCACAAGCGGGGAGTTCAGCATGACAAGCCCCTGTTGGGGAACAAGAGTAGTAGGCCGAACATGTACTGCCGTGTCTGGGTTGGCAACGTCGAAGGTCCTCAAAATTCCGGGTATGTCCTGTCGATCAATCCAACTATAAAGCGTTCGCCTCTCGCCGTTACTTGGATCAAGTGGATCAATGCCCGGACCACCTCGTGAAGCGAGTTGAAGTGTACCTGCAGCCATGAGAAGGCTGTCTCGCCACGACTCCCATGAAAGACGCCGACGACGAGAGCGGCTGTAGTACGTATTCTCTGGATCACTGGCAACTGTCTCCAATCGTGCCATTGATGATTGCCGCCAGGCCTGACTGGAAATGATCTCTCGATGAAGCCATCGTGGGCTCCATTTTCCCTCTTCAATAAATCGCTTGGTGAGGTCATCAAGTAATTTCGGATGAGTTGGAGGCTCACCGCGAAAACCGAGATCTCCTGGGGTAGAAATCAAACCTTGACCAAAATGATGGGTCCATACCCAATTCACAAAGACACGGGCTGTTAGGGGGTTCTCCGGGTCGACAATCGTGTCCGCAAGATCAAGGCGACCACTTGTTCGTTTGTCAACAAAGTCCCCGCCAAGAATCTTAGGAACCCGTCGATCCATTTTCTCTCCACGCCTCCCCGGACTCCCTCTCAGGAAGACAAAACTCTCAGTCGGCTCGGACTTGTCAACAAGGACCATAGCCCGCGGAGGGCCACCTGGTGTGTCTGCCTGGTGTGCGAGAACACTCCTTTTTCTTTTTTTATGTTCATCCCGTTCCGATCGCTTCGAGACACTCTTCCACTCATTTTCGAGAACAACAAAGGGGGTTCCTACTTTACCGAATACTAACCAGAGCGAATGGAGATCTTTTGACTCCTGAATCCGACTCTTTGCTTCTTCATTTTCATTGAAAACAGCCCTCGCAATAAGACGGCCGTATGCAGCTGCAAGATCTTTCAGTGAATGAGGCTTTGCAGAACTAAGTTCCTGTTCAACGCACATATTGAGGTCAGGAATAGATTCAATACATTGATTCAGTATCTCGTCAGCATTGGATGCAAGCCTGTCATCTGGAACCTTAGAAAGCTGAACCCAAGGACCAAGAATAGGATGAGTAGGACTTTTGTTACGAAGAAGCCTCACCAGCCGCCCAAGGATGATAGACCTGATCTCATAACCATCCTGCATTTGTGGCAATCGTCCATCCTTCTTTTCTGACGGCCGAGCAACTTCGATCAGGTAATCTGCCGCATGGGCAACCGCCTCTCGGAGGGCTCGTTCATAGATTGCCTGTTCATGGTCAACAAGGTTCTGCTCAAGTTCTGCCATCTTTTCAGCAAATGCTTTGGCTTCTTGAGTCTGCGGGGGCTCTCCAATAATTGGCAATTCTTCAGGCGTTTCGGTACTGGCAAAGATGCCATGAAGAGCATAGTAATCGTCGATGCCGATTGGCTCATACTTATGATCATGGCAGCGAGCACAGGCAACAGAAAGCCCCATAAGCCCACGAGTTACAAGATCTATTCGATCATCGATAATATCATGAACATTGCCACGAAAGGTTCGGCCAACTGTCAGGAAGCCAAGTGCCGCGAGATCTTTTTTTGGTACACCGGGTGTAATCAGGTCGGCTGCCACTTGCAGGGTGACAAACCGGTTGTATGGCACATCATCCTGAAAGGCTTGCACGACCCAGTCCCGATACGTCCATGCAAACGGACTCTTATTTGACTGCCCCCCAAAGGCATAACCAATCGTGTCTGCATAGCGAGCCAGATCAAGCCAATGACGAGCCCAGTGCTCTGCGTGCTCTGTTGAATTCAGAAGACGTTCTGCATACGCACGGTAAGTGGACTCACTCGGATTTGCTACAAATGCTTCAACGTCATCAACAGAAGGAGGAAGGCCTGTGAGATCATAGGAAAGCCTTCGAATAAGTGCGTAGGGTGATGCTTCCTCGGCAGGCTGAATTCCTTGTTCAAGCATCTTCGCAACAAGAAACCGATCAATTCGATTCCTTGACCAGTTTTCACGAAGATGGACTGGCAACTCTTCAAATAAAGCTGATGGTTCATACCGAAGGATCGGCTGAAATGACCAATGTGATTTTTCTGCTGCTGCAATCCTCTCCGCTATTGACTCGGTTCCATTTGAGAGTGGATTCTTCTCGGACCCTGCTCCGCTCCAAGGAACACCACGCTTCACCCATTCTTCAAGTATTTTTATTTCCTCTGCAGGAAGTCTTCCATCGGGTGGCATTGCCATGTCACCGCGAGACCTAATGACAGTAATAATCTTACTCGCATCAATATCACCGGGCGTGACTACGATTCCAGCATCACTACCTTTTAAAACGGATTGATAGCTGTCCAGCCTGAGTCCTGCCTCTGAAATTTCTTCAGAGTGACACTCATAACATTTGGCAACCAAAAGTGGACGTACCTTTGTCTCAAAGAAGCGTTCTTCATCATGAACGCTTGCTTTTGACCCAATTGAAAAAGAGGCCCCTGCAAGCAGAGTCACCAAGAAGGCTGTTTGGACAACTAGTCGTTTTTGAAGTGGATACACTCTTTTTTCCGCATGAATAAAAATCGGCTTAACCCGTCTTCAATCATACTAATCTCCTTCACCGGACAAGTCTTACTTCTCGTTCGTATTTGAATGAAAACCAGCATTTTTAAGCCCGCTATATGGGTATTCACATCAGCCGAACAGAGGGGTAACAAGACAGTTACCACGTTGACTTGTTTTCTGAATGAACGAAGTGCTGACAGAGAAATTCGGGAAGCATCCGTTCACAGAACTTCAATGGCAATCAAACCCATAGCAAATCGTCATAGATTCATTCTGCGTTCACGCGTGAATGCGTTTTAGTAGCTACCCCATGGGCCTCGAATTGCGTGAACACCAAACTGCACGGTATCACTCGGGTGTTGAGGTGTTGGCATAAGTGGACGAGACCCTGGCGCGTAGGCAGCACCGGGGTATGGTTTACGGTACTGCTGGTAGAGAGGCATCACGCGTGAACTCGGTACACCCCAACTGTATTCACTCACAAACTCTGCCGTCGGTGGCACCACCAGTGGAACAGGCCGCCCGACGTCTGGGTTGTACCAGCCACTATGCCAACTCTTGTTTCTTCCCCTTAGAAAATATCGTTTTTCTGCTGCTCCATGACCTCCTGCATCAACAGCTTGTGAAAAAGTAACAGCAACAATGACAGCAATCACTGCACGGCTGAACAGTAAGAATAGGGAGGTCTTCATAAGTCAGCTTCTTTCCTTGCTGGTTTTGAACATCACACTTCGTAATTCTTTATTTACCACCAATAAACATGGGTATCGTTTCGCGTGCCCATCGCTCCGGAACAGCGTATGTACCGCCGTCGGTGCTGATAGAGAAACTCATGGGGCATGAACGGTGGATACGTAACCCATGTATGACCAACACGAGCTGGCACAGGTTGTGGTGACACGTAGAGCTGGGCTCCCACGCCCGGATACGGACCGGGAGGAATCGGCGGGTAATAATAGTTTGAGAACACATCTGGTACTGGGGCCTCGACACCCCCATTTATTGGGTTGGCATGAACAGACTGTGAAAACAATCCCGCAGTGATGACAGCACACAGCATCATGATGGCGAGTCGGGTTCGTCGAACACTCATTGTTTTTCCTCCATGAAAGCTCTCATTTCATTACTTTGATCGCCTGCCAAATCCCTCTCACGCACGAGGGCCGGGCACTCAGGAATCACAGGACGGCCCTCCATGGCCCTAAGCAGTGATCCATCACGATCCCTCCAGGGAAGAAATCCCCCTGAAAACGCTTCGGCATACCAGCCCCAGTAGCATCATGGAGACACCTGCGAAGCCATTCCAATAACCCCACGGATAAAGTCTGCCCCGGCAGACCTATCGGTACGGTTGGATTTTGAACAGGAAATATCACTACACTTTGCCTCACTTACCCGGACCACCGAAATCCGGACTTTATTCCAGTCAAATCCCCGAATTCGTAGAACTATGGCCGCTTCTTCAACAAGAACCAGGAAAAAGAAAAAAACGAAAGCCCGTTCCTCTCGTGGCACGACGACTCAAGAGAGTTCAGCCTCGGTAGCAGAGGTAAGAAGACCACGAACAAAACGGCGAGCCACTGCTCAGAAACTCGCGACCGGACAACGAGATATTTCGGTCAGTGAGTTCTTTGCAAAGAATCGCCACCTACTCGGCTTTGACTCTCCGAGAAAAGCACTGCTGACGAGTGTGAAAGAGGCTGTCGATAACTCACTCGACGCGTGTGAAGAAGCAGGCATCCTTCCCGAAATCTGGGTCCGTATTGATCAGGCCGGTGAAACTGGCAATCGGTTTGCTGTCAGCGTACAGGACAACGGGCCAGGTATCGTTCGAAAACAGATACCCCTTATCTTTGGAAAACTTTTATACGGATCAAAGTTTCATCGTTTGAGAATGAGTCGAGGACAACAAGGAATTGGTATCTCTGCTGCAGGAATGTATGGAGTACTTACAACCGGCAAACCGGTAAAAATTATTTCAAAGACTTCTCGTAAAGATCCAGCACACTATTACGAACTACGTATCGACACAAAAACAAACCAACCTGAAATTCTTAATGGCCGAGGTGCGGGTGTTGATATTCCACCCGGCAAGGCTGGTGATGCCATGATGCACAAGCGTGGCATCGAATGGGTAGCAAGAAATGACCTTGATGAAGACACTGAGCATGGAACGCGTGTCACAATCGAGATGGAGGCAAAATTTCAACGCGGTCGTGGCAGCGTAGAGGAATACTTGGAGCAAACGGCAATTGCAAACCCTCACGCCCGTATTCATTTTCAGGGGCCAGATGGGAACGATCGGTTGCTGGAACGAGCAAACCATGAACTCCCTCCAGAGCCAAAAGAAATAAAACCACACCCTTACGGTGTCGAACTTGGCCGTCTTGTCACGCTGCTCCAAGAGCAGCCAAAAATGACATTGTCGCAATTTCTCAACCAAAGTTTTTCTCGTGTATCACCCACAACAGCTCGAAAACTTTGTAACGCTGCGGATCTTTCTACACGTATTAGTACAGGCAAGCTGGGACGTGGTGAGGCCGATGCTCTTTACACAGCTATCCAATCAACCCGAATTCCACCACCCGCTACAGACTGCGTCGTACCAATCGGTGAACAGCGACTATTGGCAGGGCTTCATCAAGTCGTGCCTGGTGAATTTTTTACAGCTGCAACACGACCTCCTGGAGTCTATCGAGGAAACCCTTTTGTCATCGAAGCTGCCCTCGCATACGGAGGTGCTGTCGCTGCAAGAAAAGTTTCACTGGAAGCACTCACTGAACTTGCGGCTGAGAGTGATGCACGAAGCCTTCGCCAATTTCTTGCAACCACGTTTGGCGGTGTTGGCACAGAAGCGGCTGATAAAATTTTAAATGAAGCGAAGCTAGCACCTCGTCAATCTCCCTCAAAGCTCAAAAAAGCGGCGATGCGAGATCTCCACGAGGCTATGAAGCATGTCAATCTCGATGAAGGCCAAAGCATGAATGTCCTTCGCTTTGCTAATCGAGTACCGCTTCAATTTCAACACGCAGCCTGCGCAATCACGCAGACCATGTTGTCAACGAACTGGCGATCATATGGCCTCTCACAATCACGGGGAAGCCTTCCAAGCGCCCCGATCACTGTGATGGTTCACATGGCAAGCGTGTGGGTACCTTTTACCAGTGAATCAAAAGAGGCAATCGCCTCCTATCCAGAGATACAAAAGGAAATACGTTTAGCCCTCCAAGCGGTAGGACGAAAACTTGGCATGTACCTCAGGCGACGACTGAAAGTTGCACAGGAGGGCCAACGCCGAACAATTTTTCTTCGCTATTTAGGTGAGGTAGCTACAGCGGTTGCAACTATAAACGGGGGGAATCGGGAAAAAATCTACGAGGAACTCCTACGGGTTGCAAAGAAGAAAACATCCGAAGCAGATATTAAACTCGACGAATCTGGACAACCCCTGGAAGAACCTGAAGAACTTAACCTCGGCGACAACGTAATTATTGTTTCAGAGCATGACCATCAAAAACAAAATGATGATGAAGAGGATGAGGAAAAACCAAAGCCAAAGTTAAGGAAAAAGACAAAGAAGAAAGTAAGAAAAAAACGACGAGTGAAAAAGTAACAGTACGACACAGTTGTATTGCAAAGACTATACAACGAGCACACAAGCAGATCCTCGATCGAATTGTCGTCCGGAAATTCTTTTCTGAAAGACTTTTCTAGACACCTGCTTCCTCAAACCGCTCTTCGATTTCCCCCATTCCTTCCTCTAATCCTTCGATACGCTCGTTCAGCTCTTCGGCTACCCCTATTTCCTCTTCAAGCTCTTCAACACGCTCGTTCAGTTCTTCAATTCGCTCATTGAGTTCCATAAACCGTTCGCGAGCCTGCTCCATCATTTCTCGTGATCGATGCATACCCTCTTCGATTCGCTCGCGAATTTCTTCGTGTGTTCGATGAGCCTGCTCTGCCATTTCGGGTCGCTGTCGCATTCGGTCAGTCATGTCATCTCGCATGTGACGATCATGACCAGGACGATCAAAATTATGTCGTCGACCTTCTTCTTTCATCCTCTCTTCATTTCCAAAGTGCTCTGGCCCATGTGGTGGACGATACCCATTTGGATTGTGTCCACCAACAACACGATGCTCGATACGATCAAGGCGTGTGATCACTTCATCAAAACGTCTCATCAAATGATCCATTATCGGACCACCTTCGTTACTGAACTGTTTGTGATCGTGCATTGGCTCTCGGCCTCTATCAGGGCGATCTGGGGCACGCTCTTTCCGGGGCCTATTGCCTTGTTGCTGTAAACGAGGTGGCTCTTCTGCACTCAATCGCCACTGCGGAGCAAGGAACACAACGGCAAGACCAGCAAGTATGGTGACTGGAACGAATGCTGTTTGTTTCATTAGAAATTCCTTTATGCCAGAATAGTTCAAAGTTTTGTGTTTTTTACAAGATGTTCGTGTGTTCAAGTACAGTATGACAAGCAGCGAGCGAATTCTTATTCATCTAGTCGCCTCTTTATATGAACGATTCTATTTGGAAAAAGTTGCCCGATCCAGCACTTCTCGATTTTGGAGTTGATCGCTCGGGAACTGGCTATCGTCTTGAAAAAATGGGGAATGTTGTTCTGATTCGGCCCCTCCCCTCGACAACAGCCAGACAACAGAACCCAGAACTCTGGGAAGAGGCGCATGCCTTTTTCCGCGAATCGCGGCGAGGCACTGGTGATTGGGAGTTCACGGCTCCCCCGCCTGATCCATGGCATATTGAGTTTCCACTTCACGGCGGTCCGCTTCAGCTTCATGTGCGACCATCACCGTCAGGACAAGTTGGAATTTTTCTGGAGCAGTTACCTCAGTGGCAATGGCTTTCTAAAATAACGCCAAAAGGGAGTCGAGTGCTCTCACTGTTTGCACACTCAGGTGCAGCCACACTCGCCTTAGCCCAGGCTGGTGCTGAGGTAGTGCACGTGGACAGCTCGCGTCAATCGCTCCAACTAGCTCGAAGAAACGCCACGGCCTCTCATCTTGACGCCGCATCCATTCGATGGATCTGCGAAGATGCACAACGATTTGTCACCCGAGAAAGAGCCCGTGGCAACACCTATGACGGCTTTGTGCTTGATCCACCGTCATGGGGTCATGGCCCAAAGGGAGAAGCCTTCTCTATCGACAGGCATCTTGCATCACTTCTGACAGATTGCGCACAGTTACTTTCTCCAACGGCACAGGGGCCAATTCTCCTCACCGCACACTCCCCCGGATGGCATCATCAGCGATTGGCAACAGCACTCGCATCTGCACTTCAGGCGGTATCATGCAAAATGCTGCCAATCTCCAGTGGTCCACTCTCATGTATGGATCTTGATAGACGACAGCTCCTTCTCGGCGGGTTTGCTCGCTCGAGTGGTATTGGGGACACATCACAATAAGATGGTTTCAGCAAGGAGATCACAGAATTGTCAGTGCTTCAATCATTACCAACTACTGAAACGATTACGAGCCCATCGAATGCTCGTGTTCGATCCACGATGAAGCTGAGAGATGCAACAGCTCGGCGTCAGACGGGCCTCACCCTCATCGATGGACAACGGGAAATACAGAGGTGCCTGACTGCTAAAAAAGAAATTGTTGAAATATTCTTTGAAGCTGACAGATTGTCGTCCCTGCCAGACACTGAGCAGGAGATCTTTGCATCACTCCTTCACCAAGCCTCCGCCCAAGGCTGCTCATTGACATCACTGAGCAGCCGACCCTTTTCAAAAATTGCTTTCGGAAATCGCAACGAAGGGCTTGTTGCGGTTGCGCGTTTTCAAACTGATTCAGTAGCAGAATTTAAGCCTCGTCCGGATGCACCGATTTTTATTCTCGAGGGAATTGAGAAGCCGGGCAACCTTGGTGCAATTTTTCGCACAGCTGATGCGGCTGGCTTTGGTGGCATTATTATTTGCGGAAAAGGGACTGACGCTTCGAATCCGGCTGTGATTCGCGCTAGCTTAGGCACTGTGTTTAGTATGCCGGTTGCATGCGATACAACGCCCACCGTTATGCAATGGTGTATTTCTCGAAAACAAAATATTGTTGCCGCCACGCCCAATGGCACCACTCCCTGGCATGCAGTTGAATTTGCAAATCAACCGGCCATCCTGCTGGGCAGCGAGGCGAATGGGCTTTCTTCACTCTGGCTGGAGGCTGCAACAAAAAAAAACATAGCTTTAGAGACTGTTGCTCTTCCGATGCTTGGCCTTGCGGATAGCCTCAATGTTTCGGCAACAGCTGCCGTACTAGCCTATGAATCATTACGGCAGCGAGAGCTCTGACCAGAGAACTTCAACGTGAAAGAACATCAAAAAATGCCTCACGATAATTCAATAGACACCACCTCGCTTGCTACAGAGCTAACCACGACTCTGGAAGCGAATGGTATCGATGCCATGTTTCAAAAACTTGAGAATTCACTTCGTCATTCTTGTCGTTGGCACAGCCTCTTCGATGCCCATCTCTTACGAGCCCGTGCAACTCTCGGACTCCCTCTTGTTGGACCTGTGGCAGACGCTGATAAGGAGACTAAGAAAAAACTTGATGAGCAAACAATTGCTGCATGCCGGGAAGTTGGCTGGAAGTTTTTTGATGAAGGGCAGATTGCTTCCGGATGGATGTATCTACGAGCAGCCGTTGAAACACACGAGGTCATAGATAAGCTCAGCCAAATCGCCTCTCGGCTCCTTGAACAAGAAGAGTCTGTGGCTGATGAAGAAGAATATCAGCCGCTTCAGGAAATCATCCAATTGGCCCTCTGGGAAAACCTTGACCCCGCTCTTGGTATCCGTGTGATGCTGGCTGCTCAGGGAACCTGCAATGCCGTTACCGCTTACGAACAGTCTGTTGCTGGACTTCCCCCAACGCAACAGGAACCTGTTGCAAAAATCATGATCAACCATCTCCACGAAGAGGTGTTTGAAAATCTGTCCAGAGACCTTATTGAACGTGAACTGGTTGATGTGAATAGAATCGATGAAATAAAGAATCGCCAAGGCACACTTGTCGATCTTCTAGAAGCTGCTGATGGTCTTTCGAACGAAGAAAGCATTCATGTAGATGCCTCACACCTCCAGGCAGTACTTCGATTTGCCAGAATATGTACTGATTCTGCTGACGTTCAACGCGCCCACGCTCTGGCATGCTATGCATGCCGCCTCCCGAAGGAATTCCAGTATGCGGGTGATACGCCATTCTCAGATTTCGGAGTAGCGTCGCGCCTCTTTTACTCAGCACAATTGGACAAAGAAGCTGATCAAGCCATTGCATTTTTTAGACAGGAAGCAGAACAGGCAAATGAGTATGAGGCCCCCACCGCCTGGGATGTGCTCGCAGTATTAGCAGCTCGGATCAATCGACCAGATGACGCACTCAGCGCCATTCTTGCTCGCCCCGCCGAAACAGGCCCATCCCACAATTCACCACTTGCTGCAACGCTACCGCCGCTTGTGGAACTATCACACAAAGCTGGTGGTGGTGAAAAACTACGAGCCGCATGCATTGAGAGAGATGATCTTATCACCTACGCTGCATCACTTGCTCGTGATAGTGCACCATAGCAAATATTATTTCGACACAGTTGGGGTCTGCTGTCAGTCAAGCCAGTATCGCGGCTTCAAACAATTCAACCAACCTCGTGGGCCGCAGGTATGACAGGCATATTCAGTTGTATAGCCACACTGCTTTGGTGACCAAAACCCTTTTCCTGGGGGCATCTGCCAGGGCGCGAGGAGATCGAGTGAGGGCGACTGAAAGCCTCCTCCGACCCACTCATTCCTGCAGTTACAGGGATCCGGATGAAACGGTTCATCACAAAACGCACCCCAATACCGTGGGCCACAGCCGGTATCACCACAGGGCGGTGTCTTCCCGCCGTAAGGGCCTTTGCATTTTCTGCACTCACCAGCCGATGCAGAACAAACAAATTGTCCTGTAGAACAAATAAGAACAGCACATAGTACGATCAGTTGTAGAGCAGTATTTTTCATACAGACGATATCGACAGACCACGTGTGACGCTGTTTGGGAAAAGAATTCCGCTGGTAACGACTCTATGGCTTCACCAGAGTCACAGGGCTTCCCATTTTCCACCAACTGCGGCAATAGAGTGAATTAACGCACATCCACAACATCGGCTGGGGCATTTGCAAGCGCTCGTTCATAGACTTTCTGATACTGCTGAGCACTCACCTCCCAAGACCAATCTTGCTGCATAACGCGATAGACAAGGTCTTGCCAAAGCGTTTTATTCCCATGGGCAGCGAGGGCACGCTGAACAGCTTCTTCAAGAGAAGCTGATTGAAAATCCTGAAAGACAAAACCGCTTGCCGTGCCATCAGCACGTGTCTGATCGTTGACATCAACAACCGTATCTACAAGACCACCAGTGGCTCGAACGACGGGAATCGTGCCATAACGAAACGCATAAAGCTGTGCTAGACCACAGGGTTCATACTGGCTTGGCATGAGGAGAATATCCGCTGCTGCCTGAATCAGATGTGCGAATACTTCATCAAAACCGATCACCACATCAATAGCATCTGGATGCTCCGAGGCGACAACTTTTAGTGCTTCTTCCAATTGGGGATCACCAGCACCCAATACAACAAATCTCGCATTCCCTGATCCTGCCATACGGTGAAGAAGGTCGAGTACAAGACTGACACCTTTCTGTTCAGCAAGGCGACCAACAAATGCCACCAATGGGCGATCATCAGGAGCGGCATGTCCAAGCCGAGCAGCAAGTGCAACTCTCGCCGTATACTTCCCCTGCTTGAAGTCATCATCACTGTAATGCCGAGGAATCAACTCATCTGTTCTCGGGTTCCACGTCTCAACGTCAATTCCATTGACTATGCCAGTTAAATCAGACGCACGTCCTGCGAGCACTCCTTCAAGTCCACAACCGCCAGGGGCAGCCTGTATCTCCTGAGCATAGGTTGGACTTACTGTTGTCAATTGATCTGCAAAAACAATACCTGCTTTCAGCATATTGAGTTGGCCATAAAACTCGAGCTGCCGCCAGTTGAAGTACTTCCAGTGAAATCCGGTCAGAAGCATGTCCCAATGCCAAAACATTCCCTGGAAGGCCACATTATGAATTGTTAGAACGGAACGAGCCTCTGACAGCGTTGGCCACGACTGATACAGCAGTTTCTGGTATGCGGGGACAAGACTCGTCTGCCAGTCATGGCAATGAATAATATCAAAGGCATGAGGCTGTCGAGCAGCCACCTCAAGCGCTGCTCTTGAAAAGAAGATAAATCGTTCAGCATTATCGGCATAGTCTTCCGCGCCACCATAGAGGGTGTCTCGATCGAAGCAATGCGTATTCCCTATGAGAAAAACATTATGTTTTTGATCCGGAAGGGAACATGAATAAATAGTGGCTTCAAGATTTCGCTGCCCAACGGGAACGGAAAACTGCATATCCGTTTTCTGGATTGGCAGATTTTTTTCAAAAACCTCACGATAGGCTGGTACAACGAGCGTGCAGTCACAGCCCGCACGCTCAAGCGCATCTGGAAGCGCACCGGCGACATCGGCAAGCCCCCCAGTCTTGGCAAAAGGTGTTGCCTCGCTAGAAATCTGCAGTACCCGCATCCGGACAGTATTCTCCTCAGACGCTCTCTCCTACCGATCATGAACGAAACCCGCTACCGTGTAGCATACCCTCCAGCCTTAGAGATGACTTCCTCCGACGGTGTTCGATATGCCACTTGTAAACCCCGCTAGCGTATTTAATCTCCGATTTCCCTGTCTTTGGAGGGAACGGCTCTGGCCTCCGGCAGAAAGCCATATCGACAAGTCGTGCTCTCTACCGCGGCTGGCAGGACTAGCGGGCGTGCCTGATATCCTCGAAATTGCCATCGGCTGGAACGAAGCAGGGTTCGGTATTCGTGCACAAGTTGAAGGACTTTCAGGGAATCGCTGGTGTCAGCCAACAAAACCTGAAGATAGTGACGGACTCCATCTCTGGATTGCAACTCGTCCAACGGGTGAAAGTCACCGCGCGGGCCGTTTCTGCCGACGGCTCGCTCTTCTTCCAACTGGTGGTGGAAAATCTGCGGACAAACCGGTAGCTGTTGCTGCGCAAATTCCACGAACGAGTGAAGAGGCCTCCCCGTTGCCTCCTGAGGCAGTTTTCATTGAATCAGTCACATCCGAAACAGGGTGGAAAATAGAAGCTTTTCTCACAGCTGCCGCGCTTCCAGGATGGGACCCCGAGGAAAGCCCACGACTTGGTTTTTTTGCTGCAACCGTTGATCGACGTCTTGGAAAGATACCTGCCTTTGGGACACCCGAATTTCCTTGGGAGAGTGATCCAACAACCTGGGCCGAATTACTACTCACCCGTTAAGGAGGAAATGGAAATATTTTTTATGACGGAAAGTAAGGACTACCCTACAGAAGGCTTCCTGGCTTAATGAGATCGCTTAGTAAGGGACTTCCAACGAGTCGTTGAGTGACTGAATACGAAGCCGAGCAGGTGGCAAACTCTTGTGAAAAATTTTCCCGTATGGCTTGGTAATCATTCGAGGGTCAAGAATAATTACTCGCCCTGTATCCTCTCGGGTGCGGATCAATCGGCCAAAACCCTGCTTCAGTTTGATCACTGCCTCAGGCAATTGGTATTCAGCAAAGGCATTCCCACCAGCCTGTTTGATGGCCTCGATGCGAGCGGCAATAAGTGGGCGGTCAGGCACCGCAAACGGAAGGCGTGGAATAATCACCTGAGTGAGCAGGTCACCAGGAAGATCAATACCCTGCCAGAAGCCATCTGTACCAAGAAGTACTGCCTGTGGGGTACTACGAAATTCTTCCAGCATCTGTCCACGAGAGAGTCCGTCGGCCTGACTCACGAGTCGAATCTTGTTACGAATACAAAATCCAGCAAGTTCACCCGATGCGCTGGCAAGTGCTTGATGACTTGTAAAAAGCACCATTGTCCTGCCTTGCTGATCAACCACAAAGGAACGAAGCATTTCTGCGACTGCCCGATCATACTCGTGTTTACTACTTGGATCTGGCAGCCGGTTTACAAGAACAAGTTCTGCTTGTGATTCATAATCAAATGGACTGTCTAACTGACGCTTGATTGCTGATTCGACGCCAAGCCTTTCGCACAAATAATGAAAACCGATCTCTTTGGCATCATGTTCGTTCTCTGTATCAAAAGTATCATCGAATGCCTCGCTTTGGGTTCCTGTTGAAAGCGTCGCGCTGGTGAGAACTACTGTATCTACTTTGCTGAAGAGATCTCTCCGCAAAACACCACTCACATCAATCGGTGAACTTGCCAACTTTACACGTGGTGCACCACGGCGACTATTTGCTAATTCAACCCACCAGACACTTCCGGGGTCATCCTGTTCCAACCAGAAACGAATTGACCCAGCCTGTGATGTCAGACGATCGGCGAGTGACTGAAAGTCTTGTCTTTCGGCATCGCTTGAAAGCCGATCAGATGCTTTTCTTATCTTCCGTCCTAACGACAAAAGAACCTCTCCTAACGTGTTGGGAACAAGATTGGGCTCTAAGATTCGCCAAGGCCCGTCGCCACGATCCGCAACAGCGTGAATTATCCCAGAAAAAAAATCCTCCGCGATACGGCGAGCCTGAATAACATCTGGCCGTAGGTCATCAAGTTTATAGTGCACCAGCAGACCACGATTTGTCCGCTCGTTATAGAGACGCGAAAGGAGCCGCTCAGCCGCAATACTCGACAGCCCAACACCGAGGTGGTCACTGGCGACCGACTCGACCATATGTGCTTCGTCTAAAATGACAATGTCATACTCAGGAAGAAGGCTTACTCCACTTCGACGCAACGCAAGGTCTGAGAAGAAAAGAGCATGATTCACAACAAGGACCTGCGCATTATTCATACGCCTTCGAGCTGCAAAATAATGGCAGTCACTATACCGGGGGCAGGTACGACCCATGCAGTTTCCAGAGTCGCTATGAACTTCATCCCATACTGAACTGCGCGGAATTGTTGGCAGATCTGCCAGGGAACCGTCACGTGTATTTCCTGACCACTCAAGAAGTCCGTCCAGCTCTGCGACTTCTTCATCATATTGAAACAGACTTCCCTCGCGCTCCTTCGCAAGCTCCATCCGACGAAGACTGATATAATTCCCACGCCCTTTGACCAGCACGGCGGAAAACTCATGTGGCATGACTGCCGATACCAACGGAATATCTTTCTTCACCAATTGTTCTTGTAATGCAATCGTATGAGTCGCGATGACGATCCGACGAGGCCGCTTCTCATTTGTCTTTTCTGATTTTTGATCCTCATGTCCAGTTTGCTGCTGTTGCTCCGGCTGGTTCTCTTCTTGATGGGCCTGATCTGCTGTAGCCGCCAGCACAGCGGGTATGAGGTAGGCAAGGCTTTTGCCGGTTCCAGTCCCAGCCTCAATAATTGCATGCTTTTTTTGATCAATTGCAGCCGCAACGAGGTCAGCCATAACAATCTGCTGGGGGCGGGGTTCCCAGCCCGGAATACGAGCAGCAAGTCGACCGTTCGGCGCTAAAAAAGACGAGGGTGAATCCATACGAACAATCTACACGGAAAGTAGAAACGCCTGATGAGAACGGTTGGTAGACTACTCTTTCCTGTTTTGCAGATACAGCAGATACATTTGGGCCTTGAATAAAACCGGTAAATCCTCGACGCATACGACAGATATCATTATGAGTGAAAAATCAGACGGAAAAGCCTGGGGTGGTGTCTTCCGCGTACCAACAGACCAACGAGTTGAATCCTTCTCGGAAAGCATTTCTTTCGACCAACGGTTGGCTGACGACGACATTGACGGATCGATCGCCCACTCACAAATGCTTGCTGAGTGCGGGTTACTCACGCAAACCGAAGCAGATGCTATTCGCGAGGGCCTTGAAGAAATTCGAAAAAATATTCGTGAAGGGACATTTCACTTCACTGCCAGTAAAGAAGATATCCACCTTCATATCGAATCTGCACTTACAGAAAAACTGGGGGATACTGGCCGGAAACTCCATACTGCACGAAGTCGAAATGATCAGGTCGCTACAGACCTTCGTCTCTTTTGCCGACGTGCGATTGATCGTATAGATGCCGGTATCCTTGAATTGCAAAAAGCATTTCTTGAGATGGGTGGTCGAGAACATGATCTCATCATACCCGCGTACACACACCTTCGACGCGCCCAGCCTGTTCTTGCAGCACATCAACTATTAGTGTGGTGTGAAAAATTTGATCGCGATCGACAACGACTTGCTGATTGTCGACAGCGGACAAACATTATGCCGTTAGGTTCAGCGGCACTCGCCGGTACAAGTCTGCCAATTGATCGGTCAAAGACACAGACAGCACTTGGGTTCGATGCAATCGCTCCAAATAGTCTTGATGCTGCCAGCGACCGAGACTTTGTCTGTGAGCTTGCGTTTGTTCTCTCACTGACCGCAGTGCATCTCTCCCAATGGGCTGAAGAGTGGATTATCTACAGTACTGATGAGTTTGGCTTTCTCAAACTCCCGGAAGCATTCTGTACGGGCAGTTCCATCATGCCTCAAAAGATTAATCCGGATGTACTCGAATTGGTGCGTGGAAAGTCTGCACGAGTGATTAGTAACGTTCAGCAAATTCTTGTATTACTCAAAGGACTTCCAACTGCCTACAACCGAGACCTGCAGGAGGATAAGGAGGCTGTCTTCGATTCAATTGATACGCTCGAAACGATGCTTGGTGTCGCTGCACCGCTTGTAGCTGGCACACATTTTGATCGAAAACGGATCGGTGAATCAATTGAAAAAGGACATCTTGATGCAACGACCCTCATGGAGGCACTCATCGTTGAAGGTGTGCCACAGCGGACCGCACACGAAACCGTTGGCAAACTTGTACGACTTGCCCTGACAAAAGGGTGCAGTCTGGCTGAACTTACTGATGATGCCTGTCGGGCAGAATATGACGGCTGGAAGGCCTCTCTACGGCAGGCTTTGGGGTCCTCACGGGCAGTTGAACGGATGGTGAGTTTTGGCTCGACCGCTCCGGCTTGTGTTGCCGAACAACTTGCTGCGTGGCGGCAGAAACTGGAGACTGCCGCGAAGTAAGTTCGTTAGTAGTGAAGGACGACACGTGGCTAGAAAAGGTTGGCTCACCTGGTGGTTGTCTCTGGGGATTTTTGTGGTCCTGTCTGCCCCAGCTTTTACGGAAACAACTGAGGGCAAGAAGCGTTCGAACCCACTTGACCCTTTTCAATGGGCCGTTGTCGATTCCCTGAGATACCCGAAACGGACAACGCCCCAGGAACTCCTTGAGGCCGCAATACGTGCCGCCTCTGTTGAGGCTCTTGATCCCACCACAAAGTTTCTCGAACAATTTGATGAAGCCTTGGCAAAAGAGCCTGATAAAGAAGCGGCTCTTGCGCACCTTGGTGAGTCTTTCCAGACTGCTGAACTGAGTCGCCTCGAGAGATTTCTGAAGCAAACCGCTCAGCCCGAACAGGCAGATGCGGTAGCGTTCCTCATTGATGGCATGCTAAACGCTGCTCAGAAAAGAAGAACTGATACTTCGAGGCTGAAACAAGCTGCTGTTGATTTGGGTTCTGACAATGTTTTCGCGCGGCAACAAGCGGCTACGACGCTCATGGAGGGCGGAACATATGCACTTCCAATGCTGGTTGGAATTCTTATGGAAACAGTTTCTGCTGACGACGAAACACCGTTATCCAAGACAGATTTTCGGACAAGGAAGCTTGCTGAAACAATTATTGAACAGCTGGGAGAAAGAGGTGTTCGAGCATTAACATCTTGGCTTGGCTCTGATGATATTCAACGGTTCCCAGGAATCATTCATGCTCTAAGCATCCTCGTTGATTCCGGATGCTTACCAGCGGGGGAGAAAACGAATCCTAATGCAGCTGCAAACTTAGATTTGGCAAGCGTTCTCTTTGCACCAGCTTGTATTCCTGAATTCGGTGAAACAACACGAGTGGCGGCGTTGCAACTCTTGGTCAAACTTGAACAACAGGGTCATACTGACTTCGGTGGCAGGCCGTTTACTCAGGACCTTGCCTGTCAGATGCTTACCACAAAACTTGATCAACTCCTCACGCCAGCCGGCATTCCAGTTCCTGACAGCCTTACCGAGGGTGAAGCCTCGATCACGAGCCCAAGGCCGACAGTGGAGCAGTATCTCTGGGTCACACAAACAAGCCGACCTGAGATTCGGTATCTGCCGCCTGTCGCTTGTCGAAGCCTTCGTGCTGGACATATTGCACGAGATCTTTCTGGACTTGGATGTGTACATCCACGCACCGTACGTCTCGTGCTTTTAGCGCAATCCGAAGCCCTACTCGTTTTCCAGAATGACCATTTTTCAGCTTTAAATACTCTTCCGACTGAAGCACTAACAGAAACGTTAAGCGGGCCGGATGGTTTCTCAACAGAATTAGCAGCAGAAGTCCTTGATGGTGCTCTCGACCGGTCTATGCCACTTGCTGCCGCAGTAGCAGCGAAAGCAATACGTGAAGTAAACGTAAGTAAACCAGCGACTATTTCTACAATTCGGCCGCCCCTTGTGCGAGCGTTGGCTGCTCCTTCGACACTGGTTCAATTCGAAGCTTCACAAACACTGGCTACCGTTTCACCACAACTTCCTTTTACGGGATCGAGTCGGCTCTTTAATCGACTGCTCTATTTTGCATCCTCACGTGGTACGGACCAAGTTCTCATTACATATCCAAATCATGACACTGCTGAGTTGCTCAAAAGTAGTGTTGCCCAATTTGGATTCGAAGCATCGATTGCTTCAAGCGGCCGTTTATGCGTTCAAGGGGTTCGACAATCACCAGATGTCTGTCTGGTGATCCTTTCTGCTCGTCTACCGGATCTGGGTGCTCCAGAAGTTGTCCAATTATTACAACAAGAATCACTCGGTGAGCAAGTACCAGTACTTGTGATACTTGACCCTCTTGATGACGATAACGCATGCCGTCGACGCACCCGCCTTGTATTGAGTCTTGCTGATTTTGAGAACGCCCTGTTAACAGACAGGCTCGAAAGTCAGTTCTTTCCCTCTATCCATCAGCCAGGAACAGCGGATGAGTTCATCAGCCCGCCACGATTCCCAGAGACACTCACTCGTATCGCTGGCCCACAGGCGATGGATCAAAGCTGGCGACAAACACAGGCCAACCATCGTCTTCAGCGTGCCCGTTTAGCCATTGATACGCTCACTCAACTCAGCACCCTCGGATGGGATGTTCGGGGGGCTTTAGCTATCGCCCAGAATGGCCTCAGGCATGCAGAAACGTTTGAGCCGTCGATGCGATTACTGGCAAACATGCCCAGCCCAAATGCCCAACAGGCACTTTTTGATTTGGCGTGGGCACCAGATTTAGGCAAAAATGTTCGTGAAATGGCAGTCGGGGCTCTCGGTGAAAGCATTCGATCCCACGGCATTCTTCTGACAAACAGTACCTTACGAATCATCAATGATATGTACAATATCTCGAGTCGAGGAGGTGATTCTTCGATAGACCATTCCCTCGTTGCCCTTTTCCGACTGCCAAGACAATCAGCGGCTGCAGATGCTCAGGAAACCAACTGACGACTACCCTCAATCTATAGCAGGCTTCATCGGAACAAGTCCTGCCATGCAAGAGGTCTACGCCATGACCCACCGCGTGGCAGCCTCAACTGCATCGGTTCTCCTCGTTGGTGAAACGGGCACGGGCAAGGAACTTATTGCACGAGCCATCCACGAACTTTCCCAGCGCGGAAGCGGACCATTTGTCCGTGTAAACTGTGGAGCTCTGTCGGAGAGCCTTTTAGAGAGTGAGCTCTTCGGACACGTCCGCGGCTCCTTTACCGGGGCCGTGGCAAACCGAGCCGGCCGGTTTGAAGCCGCGCATACAGGCACAATTTTTCTCGATGAAATTAACTCCACGACACCAAAACTTCAGGTAAAACTGCTACGCGTATTACAAGAACGTGAATTCGAACGTGTTGGGGACACCGAAACCATTCAGGTTGACACTCGTGTGATCGCTGCAAGCAATCGAGAACTTCTTGATGAAGTTGCAAAAGAAACATTCCGAGAGGATCTGTACTATCGACTGAACGTGGTACCGATTTATCTACCACCACTTCGTGGAAGGCGGACTGATATCCCCTTGCTTGTTGGTCACTTCCTGGAAACTTATTGTCGTGAAAATGCACGCGATACTATGACCATACATCCATCTGCAATGGAAGCACTGACCCGACATCATTGGCCGGGTAACGTTCGTGAACTACAAAATGTTGTTGAACGATGTGTCATCATGTCCGACAGTAGTGAACTTACACTTGACATTTTACCACCGGCATTTCGTGGCGGGCAGCCTGCTGTTGCCATGCCTGGCCGTGGCGGTGACCTTGACAGCCTTGCACGTGATCTTGTTGAACAGGGCATGGCATCCGCACCAGACGGCGATGTGAATCTATTTGATCGGGTTGTCAGTCGTGTTGAAAGAGAACTCATTGCCCAGATGCTTGCAGCCTGCGATGGCGTCCAACTCAAGGCAGCTGCAAGATTGGGAATTAATCGAAATACGCTAAGAAAGAAGCTGCTCGAGCACGGACTCGACGAGTCAACTGAAGAGTAACTGCTTCCGACAGCCGTGCATATTTTCAGCTCAGGTGGACTGAACACCAGACGCCCACGTATCGGCTTCCCTAGGCTTCAGCCATCTCACGAGCATGATAGCTTGACCGAACAAGCGGTCCTGATGCAACTTGCTGAAAACCCATGCGCCGGGCAACATTGCCAAGCTCATCAAATTCATCTGGATGGACATATCGATCAACTGGCAGACTGTCGAGTGTCGGCTGTAAATATTGACCAAGGGTCAGGAAATCAACGCCGTGACTCAATAAATCAGCAAACACCTGAAGCAACTCTTCTCGGGTTTCTCCAAGCCCCAGCATCAAACCACTTTTCGTCTTCGTGCCTGGCATGATTTTTTTTGTATCCGCAAGTAATGTCAGTGTCCACTCATACACGCTCTTGCGTCCGCGGACTTGTCTGTAGAGTCGCGGCACCGTTTCAGTGTTGTGATTAAAGACATCAGGACGACTCTCAAGGAGTTGCTCGAGGGCACCTGGCTTGCCAATAAAATCAGGAACAAGCACTTCGATTGATGCCCCGGTTGCCTGCCTGACAGCTTCAACGGTTCTCCGGAAGTGTTCTGCACCACCATCAGGCAAATCATCACGTGTTACACTCGTGATCACTACATGTTTTAAACCAAGGCGTCTTGCTGCCTCAGCGACTCGCTGCGGTTCATCATCTTCAAGTTCTTCTGTTTTCCCTTTTGGCACTGAGCAAAATCCACACGGACGTGTGCACACGTTGCCGAGAATCATGAATGTTGCTGTCCCTGAAGACCAACATTCTAATCGATTGGGACATTTCGCGGACGAGCAGACCGTTTCCAATTCAAGCTCAGCAATCAGTCCGGCTGTCTCTCCATGTCCACCTCCCTCACCAAGATTCTGCCGCAACCATGGCGGGAGCCGCCGTGAGACGAGCATCGAGGGTTCTTGAGAAGTTGAACAACCAGATTGCTCTGCAGAAGTTTGCTCGTTGAGTATTGGCAACAGACTTACGGTATTCGTTGAAATTATTTGATTCTTCGACACGGATAAATCCTCAGGCACTCTTATTTGTTCGAATATGCGATCGTGTTTCACTATTTTGAGAAATTGGTACGCCAGACTGAATGGAGACATCTCCACACCCAAATGCATCTGCCAATGACCGAACAATCGCGGTGCGGGCATCTTGTATACGTACCTTACGCCGGATCTCCGCTTGCACTGATCCCATCGTACGCTTCTTGATACCTGTGGCGACAGGCACCGTATCAATCCGGCGATAAAGCCCTAAATCAGGACAAACATTCACAAAACCGCCGTGCCAGACAACTCCCCGACGAACCGCAAAACTGACAGCAGCAAGTAACCCTGAGCGACCAAAAATTCCTGGCTGACGTGAGTCACGAGCCGTTGAACACCTGAGGCTTTGAATAGCTGATTCGAGACCAAACTCAAATCGTTCAAGGAAACCACCAACATCATACGATGAAAGGCCAAGTTTTCTCAGAGGAGCAAACATGGCAATGCCAACCTGCCCTGGTCCGTGGAGTACAGCACCACCACCACGACCGACGAAACGTACTGCAATGCCTTTCCTTGCCAACTCATCAGAAGAAATATCAATGTCGATGTGTGACCCAAGCCGCCCAATCGTAATACCGGTGGCTGGCTCATAAATCACAAGTGTTGGAGATCGCCCATTTGGCTCTGAAACATCCCAAGCAATCCGCTCGGCCATGCTTTGATAGGCCTCTTGCTGGAGACGTCCTGCAAGCCACACACTCAATGGTCGCTGACTTTCACTTGAATCGTTACAAGAATTCTTGCCGTGTGACGACATTATAATCGCCCTTGCTTCTTCGAAACTGCATCAAGAAGTTGCGGCCAAGGCAACCGACTCCAGTACAGAGGCTCAGCAAGTGATGAAGGCATCACGTGCCGTTGATCATCTGGCGCAAGTCCTCCTGTCTCTGCTTCTTCAAGTACTCGATCGACTGTTGCACTCAAGTGATCAAGCCAATCCGGCACTTCAACTCCCGCGCCAGTAGCCACACCAAGAAATTCTTCGGCGTGTGTCTCGAGTTGACTACCGGCACCGGCAGGCTGACCAGCAAGAAGTTCTCGAACGGCGGGCTCAACAAGTGATTCGAGTTCGTCCTGCTCGAGCATGGAAGTAAAGGGCCGTTGCACTCGATCAGAAACACTGGCCAGACGAACACCTGTCTTCTGCTGAAGTGCTGACAACCGTTCAATCAGTTCATTTGCCGTGCCTTCGGTTTCTTCCTCCATCCGTTGCCTCCAAGCAGATGCAGCCTCAGTCGCACCACTCCGCACAAGTACCCGATGAGCCATACTTACAGGACGAAGAGTCCAGACAATTCTTTCGTACTCTGCTTTAATTCGAAGAAACTCAAGCAGCACATAAAGATAGTCACCTCGATCAGATTGTGTTGTGGTCGAATTCCAATCTCTATATTCCGAATGATTCTCGGCAACACTCTCCAGAACGAGTCGTAGTCGACTCGTTGCTTGTTTTAGTGAAATCTCACCAGTATTGATTGCTTCAATTAACTTATCCGGATGAGTCTTGTTGTATTCATCATCTGAATCAGAGTTCCGCCAATCTGATCCCGAGGCATTTTGTTCAATAAGATGCTCAAGAAATGGACGGACGCCACCACGGAGCACACTTCGCAAAGATGGTGGCGTAAGGAGATGTTGCGTGAAGAGTCCAGCACCATAACGCTCAATAAACTCCTTAATGATACGAAAGGATTTATCCTCTCGCACTCTCTCCAGCACAGAAAGCCGAAGTTGCCGAGCATGGGTAGTCCACGTTTCTAATAATTTGGGAATGAGAATAGCCAGTCCATCTAAAATTCTTTGTGTTGTCACAACACTTGATGGCTTGGACTCACCAGGTCCTGCTACCGGAGCACTTGCTACTATTCGACCTACAAGTGCGGTTGTCGCAGCTTCAAAAACCCTATCAAATTCACTGACGCTTGCTGCTCCTGGTGGACGCCGACTTTCCAGTTTTTTTGCCAGACGGACCAGACCAATTGTTTCTTCAACAAGACCTCGGCGGGGCAACACCGAAACAAGCCTTTCCAGAAGTCGTTCTCGCATTCTTGCTGCAAATACGCGATCTGCCCGACCACCCCGTGACAAAGGCACATAGAGCACTGTCTTGCCACGTAGATGATACCGAATACATTCCATCTGCTGATGAATCATTTGTTGGTCATCCATGAACACTGCAGCCAGTAACTTTCCAACCGCTGGTTTTGGAATCTTTCTGGAAGGATCTCGCTTTCCATCCTCTGAAGAAAGTGATGTTTTTTGGACAGTACCCTGAGCAATTGCAATTCTGGCTGAGAGCATCCAGATTGTTTCACCAGTTTGGAGAGCCGCCTCAAGAAGTCTTTCTGCGGCTATATCGCGTTGCCAGCGGAGACGATCAAACTCTGCAGCTGTCATTCCAGGTGGCTGCTCCTGATCCCGAGCAACAATATGCATTGCCGCACGTACCATAGCCCGGCGCAGCCGCCTCAACGTCTGTCGCCAACCCACAAAGGAATCAATCTCAGCAACTGCTGTGTGGATACGGCCGGCAGCGGCATCGAGACAACCCGTGACAACGGTTTGTCGGAGCATAACAATGACACCAGTTAAGAAATCAGCAGCTTCCTCCACCGCCACAACAGGGTTTGTAGCACCGGCAGGAAGATCAACGTCGAGCATTCCACCATCTGTTCCATCGTCTGTCGAGTCCTGCCACACCATGGACTCGTAGGCCGATGCAACACTTTCATCTGCACCAATCTGATCGTCATCCGTCTCATCAGGCAATGGAGTCTCTGATGTATTTCGACTCAAGGGTTCTTGGCCTGATGCAGCGATATCAATCATTTCAGTGAGGCCAGCCGTGTTTGCTTCAACTAATTCAAGGAATCGTCGTACACGAATACAACCTGAATCACTGAGGTCCGTAAGCGCAGATCGAAGCCATCGATGGGCTGCTACTAACCATGAATTTCCGGAGTGATCAATTTCATCTCCTTCAAGCAGTGTTATCCAATGCACGAGCAATCCCATAGCTGCATCAAAGTCCTTCTCTTGCAGAAGGGCATCAGCTGCTGCCGCATGAGTTCTTGCGGATGAAAAATCAGCAACTGCATCTCGCCAAAATACAGGAGATAATGGAACTGGGGCAGTTGCTCGTCGTTCTTCTAACACGGCAACAACTTCTCGGGCAGATTGGAGCATTTCAAGACCGGATAGATACGTTATGCCACCAACTGAGGTTGTCGCATATTGATCCCACCAAGATGCTAATTCTTCAACCAAACTACTGGCTTGATCTGAGATCTTTTTATTTGACTCAAGGCAGGATCGCTGCCACACCATACAAGCACATTCAAGGAGATTACCGACACTCCCAATCAGGTCATCCACTCGTGAATCTGGGAGTGCCTCTCCGCCCGGCTCATGCAGTGGGAACTGGCCCGCAAAGCCAAGAATATTCCATGGATCAACCAATGCCCCGCAGCCAATTCCTCGGAGGAGAAGATCTTTGGCCTCGCTGAGGGTGTCAACCGCCCTTTCGAGAGAATCTTCATCACCACGACGAGCAAGCCCCTGGGCGATAACGATACGACTTGTGATCCTCGCAAGCATTCGTGCACTTGCTGCCGGCACAAGACCCACCAAACGCTCAGCTGCATCTATTCGCCCAAGACGGGCAAGAACCGATGCCAGAGTTACACTCCCAACTTGCCGTGCGCGTCGGTCTGCAAGAAGCATATTAATGTGTCTTCGCACGCCGCCAAATGGCTGCTGTAGGCTCTGGGCCTCTTTTTCAAGGCGATGGCGATGATTGTCAGGAAGTCGAGTTATCAGCCAACGATAAAAGTTATCCCGGTACGCAGCAATCCGAGGAAGAAGGTCTGCGAGAGCCAGGCCAGACTGGACAGCACCAGGCCCACGACCGGAGAGCCCGGAAGCCATCAGCATGACACCTGCCAACACAGCTGCGGATTCCTGCTGTAGTTCTTCAACCGGCACGCCAGGCTGGGCTTCAGCTGACCACGATAAAATTCCTTCGAGTGTCGCCTGCTGGATAACAAGGCGACGATAGTAGCCTCGTTCATCAATACACATCGGGTCCCAAAGGCCAAAAAGATAGTTTGGACGGCTGGCTGCTGGATGTAAAAAATCAAAGGCTCGAGGATCGACTGACAGTTCAGTTAATAAATCCAATTCAAAATCAGCCTGCTGCAAAAGTTCCTTTGGGGCCTCGCTAAGAATTTGGATTGCTTGATCTACAAGTCTTGAAAAATGACCATGGGCTGCCCCTACACCACTTCTATAAATTGGAAGAGGCCTTACTCGCTCATGGGAATACGGTTCCGATAACTGATCATTTTCGAGCACAGCAACGGGTCGCCAACCCATGTAATCATTGATCTTACGAAGCGTCTTCTCCACAAGAACATTGTCTTGTCCTTCCCACGGACCACCAGTCTCAAGGACCGCCTGAAACACAGCCATCAGAAAGAATGGGCGCTCCATAGCCCCGATTGCCTGATGTTCTAAAAGATCAGAGTGGAATGCCCGATACGCCGGCAACACATTGTCAAAAACAATTCTTAGAACACCCTCAGCTTGGCCAACGTCACGAAATGCCGGATCCGTTTGGTGAAGCCGCTTCAAGGCTTCCCGTAAAGCATCTGCCACGTTATCCACCGTATCCGACCGTTCAACAATTTCACCATTGGCAGTAATTGGCTCAAACTCTGCATAAAGACTATTAATAGACTTCCACGCTGACACATCAAAAGCACCAGCTGAAAAATTCAGATACCCAAGAAGCAGGGCAAATGAATTCGGTAGTTCAGCAGCAGATTGGGAAACCTTTGGCATAAGATCAAAATGTATGAAATCGGAGTGTCTTCCAACAAAAAATACGAGTCACTATCGGCGTGTTTATTCTACCAATCACAGATCAATACGCAGCAGGGGCAACTGTTTCGGCGGAGAGAGAACAAAAGGAGTTCCATCTCTCTTTTTGCATCATTTTTTCTGTGAATTAACGTTAGAGGGGGTTCTCGAATGAAGACTCGAGAGCGATGCTAAAACCAAGAGAATATTCCTTCACGGAGAAGTTAGACATGTTTCGGTTCAATAGAGTGAGGACATGGCTTTGGCTCATTTTTCTGTCGACTGCTATTTCTTTTTCCACCGTATACGCTGAGAGTCTATACGGCACCGCAGCTGACCCCTTTGAGGCTGATCGGGTTGGGCTTACTCGTGAATGGATTATTCAACTTCCGTTTGACTCTGATCGCTATCGACTGAACCAAATCGATGCTGGACGCTGGATGGTTGTTGCTCAGTCAGAAGATGGCATTGTGCACGCGGTTCGTACAGGCAGTGGTGATATGACTCAACCGGGAAGCCCACCGCCCGGAATATTACTTTGGTCAGTACCTCTTGGGCTACCAAAAGATAGTCTTCAATCCGCAGGAATTGATCGTGATCTTGTAACCATTAATCGAGACATGAATACCTTTGGAATTGATAGCCGCACTGGATCTATCTTCTGGAAGCGAAGATTGCCGGCCCCTTCTTCTTCAGGAAGCTTTCCTGTTGGTGACTGGGTCTATGTCCCGCTTTGGGACAAGACTATGTATCGCCTCCCTGTGAATCCTTATCGCAGCCCAACCAACTCAGACGAAGAAGAAGGTACCAACGCAAAAAAAAGCTCTTCGAGTAAAACGAACCTCGATCCTGTTCGCATAAAAGCGCATGGTCTCATCGAACAGCAGCCATTACTCTTTGGAGAAGGTGTCATCTGGTGTACAGAAAATGGACGCCTTACGGCACTTGAGCCGGCAGAAGAAGGCTGGGAACGACATGAATTCTTTCTTCGAGACAACCCAAATGGTCCTGTCGCAGTTCGCGGCACGGTAGTTTTTGCTGCAACAGAAAAGGGAGAGCTGGCACGTTTTGAAGATGCATCTGGAGGCCTTCGACTCACGTGGCGATATCTGCTGGAAACAAGTCTTCATCCCAACCAGACACGTCCACAACTTCTGGTCAATGACGAAACACTTCTTGTTTCCCTTGGTGAAGAAGGCATTGCTGCACACAATGCCAGTAATGGAGAACGATTGTGGAAGACGCCCTTGCAGGCCGATTTCTTAGCATGCATTGGAAGTCATCTCTGGTGTTACGACACACAGAACAGAATCACCGCTCTTCGCTTAAGTGACGGGATAGAGGACGCATGGCTTTGCCCCGGCCCCTTCACTATTCCAGTAACAAACAGGTCCTCTGAGCGTATTATCCTTGCCTCGCCTCGTGGCCTACTGGCTTCGCTCAGGCCACGAGTTGTAGCAGGTGAGGACTCGGCTATTCGGCCTTCGGCCCCATCGTCGGACAAAAAGACCATGCCATCGATCGCTGAAAAAAACACTTCGCCTGAGGCCCCTGAAAAGAAACCTTCTGTTCAGGAATCTGAAAAAATGAGTGGCGAAAAGCCGAAGCAAGAAAAAAAAGATGAGCCGTTTAATTTTTTCGGCAACTAAGACACGTGCACGCTATGGCTTCAGCGGAAGCCCCCTGGCCCATAATTCAAGCGCAAGGATGAGGCAGCCAATTGAGATTGCAGTAAAAGATAACATCATCATCCCGGTGTAAGCATTTTGTCGCTTGGGATGTGTTGGTTCACCACTCTCTACCATCTCAACTCCTCCAAAACACTCTTAGCACTAACCTTAACTATTAAGTTTAGCCTTAGCTATCAAGTTTGAGCCGTGTCGCAACGCGATCGCCCCGTTGAACAATTCCACGCGCAAAGTCTTTGAGCACACGGACAACAGCACGGTCAGGCTTTACGCTGACTACACGAAGACGACCAAGATATTCATCGGCACGAAAAACTTCTAACTCATGCCCGGCTTGAAGCCCATCATCGCTTCCGATCGAAACTTCGACAAGATCGTTCGCAACAGCAGTAACGACTCCACCAACAACTGGTATGACTGTTTCAGGGCGCTTTAATGAAAGTCCGTTCTGCTGTAAGACCACTCTCGCATTTGCTACTTGTTGTTCAAGCTGCTTTTTTCGTTCCGTGGCCATGGCTAGCTCAGACTCCGCTTGATGCAATTCAGCAGCCAACTCAGCACCTCGGTTTACTGATCCCTTGAGATTATCCTGAAGGCCATGGATTTCTTCTCGCAACTCGCCAACAAGTTTCTCTGCAGCATCTCGTTCATCCTTCGCACTGGCAAGTTCTTTGATGTCTTTATCGAGATCACTCAGCTCCGCCTCACGCTTTTTCTTTAGACCGGCGAGTTCTGTGTCTTTTTGCTGAAGTGCTGTTTCAAGTTTCGCGACGACCTGCTCACGATCTTTTTCAGAAGCAGCAATCTGTTCGTTGAGTGTTGTGAGTTCTGATTCTTTGGCCTGCCGCTCTGCTTTGGCCTGCTCAAGCTCAGTCACAAGTCGCTGTGATTCTTTTTGCCAATTCGTGTGCGATGAAAAAATTGCGATCGCAAAGCTCATGAACACAACGCTCATGACCATCACAGCAAAAATAAATATCTTTCCGAGAGTATTCATGCCCGAATCCGTACTACCGAACAAGGAATTAAAACAACAAGCTGGTCGCTCCGTAACTTTCGCCCGAGCAGCCCAGTCAATCAAATATTACGCTTCTATCGTCTGATTCGTCCCGAAAGCCGGTATTCCTTCAACTATCTTACGCTAGGGTACCTCTTCTCACCCAGTGTTCCAACGCCACTGTCACCGTAATCGCTACACATATCCCAGGCAGAAAACTGCCCCAGAGAAGCCAGAGTGTCCAGCGTCCGTCTGGCACGACGGTAACACGTAATGTAGCCGTTTTTCTGCGTGGACCACACGCAAGCAAACGCCCACAACCGTCAACAGAGGCCGAAAAACCTGTATTTGCAGCGATGACAATTGGTGTTCGAACCTCAACCGCGCGAAAAATAGCTGCTGTGAGATGCATGTCGAGTTCACTGGAACCCCAAAACCAGCCATCATTTGTTAGATTTGCAATAAGATCAGGACCGCCATTTATCTGACGACAATATCGAACAAGTGAACGAATTGTCTCTGGGAGTGCTGTTTCGTAACAGATCGTACAGGTCAGCCGCCTGCCAGCTACGGACGTCACGAGTGGCTGGTGGCCAGCTGTTAGACCAACAGGAAGCGGTGTAAGACGATAGAGCCATGGAAATGTCTCAGCAAAGGGAACATATTCACCAAAAAGAACAGGTTTCATTTTGGCATATGTGTCTCGAACTCGACCACGATCATCGAGGAGAACAGCGCAATTAAAGTATCGAGTTCCTGTGACAGCACTCGGTGTCACAACCTGTTTATCAACACCGACAAGCCAATTCGTACCGTATGACTTTGCATAGGTTACAAGTGGTTCAAGGCGTTCCTCTTCGAGCCGCTGACGGCAGAGGGCCTGCAACGCAACATCTTCAGTATCACTACCATCTGTTAGCTCACTTTTGGTAAGCATTGCTGTCACAACACTTGCAGGCAATCGTTCATTTGGATCAATTTCAAGAAGACCAAGACGCCACATTGTTTCAGGCCAGAGAATCAAGTCAGGCAATGTGGGCCTTTCTAGGAGGCCACTGCGGGTCAGTTCGTCATACTGCTGAGTCACTTTCTGGAAGGCATTTGGGTCGTGTTTGAGTTCAGTATCTATGGAACCCTGGACAAGCAGTGTCTCCAGAGGTGCAACACGAGGCTCAGGGATCGTCGTAAGTCGCCAATGACCATAAAAAATTGATGCACCAAGAATGCCGGCAGCCAGAACTACATCTCGGACTGTTTCTTTCGTCCGCCAAGACGATATCGAGCAGAAAAGTGCTGCTGCCACAAGCATCACAATACCGCTGACACCAATGGCACCGGCAATGTCTGCACTTTGTAGCAGGGTGGTCCATCGCCATTGTGAATGACCGAGCATTGCAAATGTAAAGCCACCGAAAAGTACACCACGCAACTGCTCACACGCCACCCATGCTATTGGTGCTGCCGCTACCAACGGCCATCCCCACCGCCGCATCAGGAGTCGAGCAGACCAAATGAAAGCAGGCAGATAAAATGCTAGGTAGGCCGACAAACAAACCCAGCCCAATGAAGTTGCTGGGTGAGGAAGTCGAAGCCAGTGGATCGTTGCAAGCCAGTGAATGAAACCGGCACTCCAGATCAGTAACCAGAATTTTTGTGGCACATGGCTCGTCTTTCTCGTGATCAGCCACAGCCAAGGCAACGGTGCAAGCCATGCGAAAAACCACACGTCACATGGTGGTTGAATGAGAAACATTGTTCCTGCACCACCAAATGCCGCAACCGTCTCTCCTCTCAAAGACCGGTCATGAAACAGTCTTTGAACGAATGACCGGTTCATTTTTGCGCATCCTCGGGAAGAATTTCTGCAACAACCATACCAGGAAATACAATGGTATCTTCGTCAACGAATTGGCGGACACACTCACCAGCAACAGGAGCGAGCAAATCGACTGTGGCCGGATTCGTAGCCAATTCAACAACGCGATCACCCTCAAGAACATTACTTCCTTGTGGAACAAGCCACAAGGAAAGAACAAGCGGGGTTTCACCGAGCCCAAGATCTGGAACAACAATTGGAACAGGCGTGACTGGATTACGTGACTTCATAAATTCTGATTTCCTACCAATCAGTCGTTCTTTTGAAGCCACGAAAGCATAACTTGCCCCACTAAACCAAGGGACTTTGCAGAGCAATTCGCTGGAATATCTTGTGTTGTATGCCAGTGTGGGTAGTCAAAGTCAATAATGTCACACGTTGGAATGCCACCGGTCATTCGAAGTGGCACATGATCATCATTGATGACATATTTTGGACGTGGCACAAATTCCCGGATCTGTAGCTGTTTTGCTGTTGCCCAAATTGATTCAACGACTGGGCGTGTATCAGGCCAATCAACACTTTGCTGCTCCTGCCAAATTGCAAGATTACGATCACCCACCATGTCCAAGATAACGCCACAGCGATAGGCGTACGATATCGATCCGGCTTTTCGAGAGGTGGCGTATTGTCTCGCAAAAAACAGTGACCCGAGACAGTAGGAATCCCGCCCCTCCTCAAAAACGTATTCTTCAGCATCAAAGAAGACAAAGTCGACACCCACCGATCCCTTTATTTCGGGCATTGAGTCAGCGAGCTCCATCAAAACAGCAACACCGCTTGCGCCATCATTCGCACCAAGAAAAACTCCCGTAGGATCGCGCCGATCTCGATCTGGGTATGGCCGGGTATCATAGTGAACCCCTAAAAGCACTCGGTCATTTCTCTCGGGGTGCCAGGAAACGATGAGATTCTCCATGCGTACCCAGTCACCAGTCCGACCATCTCGGCTTCGAAAAGCCTGACGAAAGACTTTCGCCCCTGCTTTTTGAAAATGACGGATAAGAAGATCTCGCTGTTCCTGCATTCCTTTGGAACCACTTGGACGGGGGCCAAGTTCACAAATTGCTTCCAAGTACTCCATTGCTCGTGTTCCTGAAAACCCAGTGGGCTCATTCGCTTCCAAACCTGATCCTGCTAGGAACGCCAAAAAAACCAGCGTGGTGTTGAGGGTGACAGAATGAATCGTAATAGCCATTGGGAATTCCCAGGGAATAGATCTCGTCGGTGCTCTTGATCTCCTTTTCATGAATGTTCTTCCGATACCAACAACTACTTTATTTTTCCGAACACTAAGCAAAAAATTATTTTATGTATCTGACATCACACAGACTCTTACTAGAACTGTGGCTCTCTACCGTTGTACGTCTATCCAGATCATTGCGTCAAAAAACAATGTTGTCATAGTTCTTATCACCCCACTTTGAGACGCACTTGAAAACATGAATCGCCGGCAATTATCTCATCTGATTGCGGGATTGAGTGACCAAGAAAACGAGCCTCTGGCATCAACCGAGATGATCCGTTTCATTAAAAGAAAGTAATGCTGGGCCTGGCCATTTGAGCTGGGATACTGAACAATTTCCAAGTGCTGGCAATCGAGTAAAAGGCCTTTCAGCAACTTCTGCAAGTAAAGAGTGATCACGTCCAACAAGAAGACCAAGTGCTGCTGTTAAAACACCCCCATGGGCCACAACGATCATGCTGTTAACAGACCGACTTGAAAGAGACTGCAGGACATGACGTCCTCGCTCCGCAAGCTGCCGCCTTGATTCTCCGCCCGGTATCTGAAAATCCACATCACCTGAACGCCATCGAGCAACATCCTCAGGAAACCGATCCGCTAGGTCATCCCATAAGTGGCCTTGGAACACACCTGCATTCAACTCAACAAGTTCATCTGCGACCTGGACGGCGAGACCTGTTACTTTTCCGATTTCCTCGGCCGTCTCACGGGCACGGCAAAGCGGACTACTCCAGAGTTCGCAGGATTGATTTCGAAATGACTGACTTTGGCACCATGAAGCAACTGCGGCTGCCTGCTGACGACCTGTATCAGAAAGCTTTACATCTGCTTGTCCTTGAACTCTTCCTTCGCGGTTCGACAAACTCTCGCCATGGCGAATCAGGATCTGGAGCATAGATTTTTTATATCTACAAGGAAATCACTCACTTGCAACATTTCCCTGTTCGTGCACCTCGGACAGTCTTTCAACAAAACGAGGACTGGCGTTCTGAAGCATGAATACTTCACTATCTGCTTGGCTTGCTCCACGAGGTCGAACAATGCATATCACCTCAGCATCCCCTCCATGTTCCCGCACGTGATCGAGTAGAGCTTGCTCACCTGCAGAAAGACCATGCATCTGCTCACCATCTTCTATGGCTTGTGGCAAAGGAGGATTTGAGGATTGTCTTTCATTTTGATTGACACGTAGTGGATCAACACCTTCCGCAGATAATCGTGGACCACTTGATGCAGTAGGAACAGCATCTGCTCTGTCACGACGATCAAAAGAAAAAGCTGGCATCGCATCTGGCAAATGAGGCACGGTTGTTTTGTCAGCGTTTCCTGCAAGTTCATTTTCAGTGCCGGGGTAAACATGTCTGTAGACAAACGCGAGTCCAGCCTCGTCAAGATGTTCATGAATTGACGGAAGTGCTGCAAAAAGCCCTTCGTTGTCCTCCGGGTCAGCCGCGTTGCAGACGCCTAAAAGTGTTCCATCAAGTGCAAATAAACCGCCGCCGCTACGGCCCTGTACCGGCTGTCCAGCAACCTGAACATTCGCCGGACCAAGGTACTTATCGACTGAAGTAACTCGACTCACATGCATCGTAGGCTCACGACCTCCGTCACAACCGATCGTGGCAACACCTTCACCAACGTCACGCGGGCGACCAACAGAGCCAATTTTGACAGGCTCCAAAATTGCCTCTGTGAAAACACTAACGAGTGCAAGATCACGGTCCAAATCATACGACACCATCTGCCCTGCTAAACGATCAGCAGAGGGGTCACCAAACAAATCGACCTCAATCGTGCCTTCTCCAACAGAATCGCGGAAAATATGACCACAAGTAAGTATCAGCGCTTCTCCTTGTCGACAATCGATGACGGTTCCGGTTCCCCACGAAGCTCCATTCGGATCCTGTACTCGTAATCTCGCGGTAGCCTGAATCAGGTTGCGTTGAAGTGCAGATTTCGTTTCAACAGCTAATGTGGGTGGTGGTGCCAGAACTGGTTGCTGTTTTGCACCTTGTGGATCTCGAAGTGACCGTTCCGCAGCCTGGTCAACAAGCGGTTGGCTCACCGAACCTGACAGTTGTGCCGGCGGATGAACCGTAGGTGACACTGCAGACTCTGTTGCAAGATGGGTAGCGGAATTACTTACGGGGACAGGTACCCCAGGTATTTGATGAACAGTTGGAGAATCAGTTGGGACAGCGAGTTTCGGCAAGCCCAATGGCTGCCGACTTTGTGCAAGTAGCTTTTCAAGCTCACTCCGAGTGGTAGCCCCATCGATTCGACCAACTTCATGACCCTTTACCAACAAGATATAGCAGGGGACTCCTGTTACCTGAAACCGCTTGACGATATCGTGTTCTTGGTCGACATCTACGTGACGGACAAGCCAACCGGCTGCACCAATTTCTCCAATAAGAGGTGCCATCTGCTGACAGGGACCACACCAGTCCGCAGAGAAATCGAGTAGGACAACATCACCTGTTGTTGCAGCTGTTGCCGGCGCAGTTGTTTGGCAGCGCCCAATACTGGGTGACAGCCAAACAAGACTAAAAACAACAGACAACAATACAAAGCGAAAGACTCGGGACATCCGTGACTCCATGAGACCTAAACTTTTTCAGGCCAGTAATTTGCACTCGTAGTGTCTGGTGAGCACTCAGTCCGCCAGTGACATCCTTGTCATTGGGAAAACAAACCAACTCACCAAAAACCAGACGGTGGGATAGTGGCGGCGGCATGGGGCCGCAGACAAGAGCATTTTTCTCATAACGGCCTAAAAACGGAACGTGAGGCAATTCGGGTAGGGTACGGAAATCGGGGTTCCTATAGCCTGATACGCAAGCTAGTCTGCCCACGTACTGAAGTACCTCGCACAATGGCTTTTCTTGAATTCAGCATTCGTTTTAGACTATCATTTCGTGGATTCGATCAATGCAGCCCACGAAGCGGCACGGTATCGAGCTACCACCATCCTGTGCTCTTTCGCTCATAAGGCATCATGCCCAAAACCCGCCGAATCCTGATTACTTCGGCTCTCCCGTACGCCAACGGTCATATTCATCTTGGGCATCTAGTCGAATATATCCAGACAGATATCTTCGCACGATTCCAACGACTTCGTGGGAATCAAGCGGTTTACCTGTGTGCTGACGACACGCATGGTACAGCCATCATGATCAGAGCGCAGACCGAAGGACGTACTGAACACGACCTCATCGCTTCAATGCGAGATGCCCATTTGGCTGACTTCGAAGGCTTCGACATCACCTTTGATCATTATGGATCTACCGACAGTGAAGAAAATCGTTCGTTGTGTAGCCACATCTGGCAATCTCTTCGAAAGCACGATTTAATTGTTCAGCGAGAGGTGAGTCAGCTCTTCGATCTCAAAGCCGGCATATTTCTTGCCGATAGATTTGTTCAAGGTAGTTGTCCTCGGTGCCACGCTCCTGATCAATATGGCGATTCATGTGAAACCTGTGGCGCAACATACTCGCCCGCCGAACTCATAAACCCTGTCAGCACTCTCTCTGGCACAACACCTGAGATACGAAAAGCGGAGCACCTCTTTGTCACGCTGGAAAGCCTCCGGCCTTTCCTCACGAAATGGACACAGGAATCTGGATCCCTTGATCCGAAAATCTCAAATTATCTTGCAGGGCATTTTCTTAATGAGCCTCTGCGCGACTGGGACATTTCACGTCCATCTCCGTATTTTGGTTTTGAAATTCCGGATGCGCCTGGCCATTATTGGTATGTCTGGTTCGATGCACCTATTGGCTATATTGCCACCACCGAACAATGGGCCAAAAAACATGGCGGGTCATTTGCTGACTGGTGGTGCTCAGGTGATACAAACCAGCCCAATGCAGAAATTCACCATTTCATTGGAAAAGACATCACCTACTTTCACACACTGTTCTGGCCAGCAATGCTCAAAATTGCAGATATGAACCTGCCAACAAAGGTTCGTGTCCATGGTTTTCTGACTGTGAATGGTCAAAAAATGTCGAAAAGTCGTGGCACATTCCTCTTGGCTCGTACGTATCTTGACCACCTGAATCCAGCAGCTCTGCGGTACTACTACGCAACAAAGCTTTCGGGTGGCATTGATGATATTGATCTCAATCTTGAAGAATTTACCACGAAGGTGAACACCGACTTAATTGGAAAGCTTGTCAACCTTGCAAGCCGCACAGCCCGATGGCTTAAAAAAACGGGTCTCTCTTCTTCATATCCAGATGATGGTGGTCTTTTTGCCAAAGCAGCCACTGATGGTGAAGCAATAGCTGCTGCCTACGAATCATGTGACTTTGCACGAGCAATGCGGATCATCATGCAGGCAGCAGACAGAGCAAACCAGTATGTTGATAATGAACAACCTTGGAAACTGGCCAAACAGGGTCCCCAAGAGCAACAAAGATTACAGGATGTTGCCAGTGTTTCGCTCAATCTATTCCGCCAATTAGTCGTTTATCTGACCCCGGTTCTTCCCAAATTAGCAGACGATGTTGCTGAACTTGTTGGAGACCCCATAACAGATTGGCAGCAATCACAAACTCCACTGGAAAATCTGCCAGTTGCTACCTTCCGACCATTGATGCAACGAATTGAATCTTCACAAATTGATGCGATTCTTGCTGACTCAAATGCCTTATCATCCACCCCACAAGGATCTACTGTGTCTGAAACATCACCTATCAAATCAGAGCCGGGTGCCCTTCCTGAAGATTCTACAGAACCTCTTGAATCAGACGCTCTTGCAGAAACCTGCACTATCGACGATTTTGCCAAAGTCGACTTACGGGTTGCTCGAGTCGTCAATGCCGAAGAAGTCCCAGAAGCCCGTAAGCTCCTGAAGCTTACAGTGTCACTCGGCGGTGACGACCGTCGTACAATTTTTGCTGGTATCAAAAAATTTCATCGTCCCGAAGATCTTCATGGACGACTTGTTGTCATTGTTGCCAATCTCGCTCCCCGACAAATGAAGTTTGGCCTCAGCGAGGGTATGGTCGTTGCTGCAAGTGGAGCAGGAGCCGACGGTGTCTACCTCCTTTCGCCCGATAGCGGAGCGCTGCCTGGCATGCGTCTTGGATAACTCCGTAGTCGCAAGACATCAATCTTTCGTAAAAAACACTTCGTCACTCACATTTGTGAGCATACAAAACTTGCCTGCTTGAAAACGAACAGATGAATAGCTTCCTCTTTTCGTGTGGCAAAGGATATCATGAGAATGGGGGTTCAGTGAGCAGACATATTCATAAACCACTGAGGTGAGTCATGAGTGTAAAAAAAATTCTCTTCCCGACAGACTTTTCAACTGCCAGTGATGCAGCACTTGTCCATGCCGAAAATCTTGCCAAACAGTCTTCTGCGAACCTCATCATTCTCCATATCGAAGAACCACCACTTGCCTACGGTGGTGGTGAACTCTACTACGGGCTTCCCGAGCCAAGTTCCGAACGCATACTCGAAATGCTACAGAACGTATGCCCATCCAACCCTGAACTTACTTTTGAACATCGCCTTATTATCGGAGATCCGGCAACAGAGATTGTTCGCATTGCCGAGGAGGAAAGAGCTGAACTTATCGTGCTCGGAACACATGGCCGCACAGGACTCAGTCGAATTTTGATGGGTAGTGTGGCCGAAGCCGTTATGCGGCATGCGCCTTGTCCCGTGCTGATCTATCGCCAAGATGCTGGTAAACTCTCAACGAAGTAACTCGTTTCCGAGCAGCCTCTTACATCGCCAACAATAGATTCTTCATGTCTGTTCGCCCACTTCTTCAACGCCAAGCCAGGGTTCGTTCTCTGATCCGTCATCGCCTCGAGAGCCGAGGTTTCCTCGAAGTTGACACGCCAATTGTTGCGAGTGAATTACTACCAGAGGTCTCGATTGACCCTTACACGGTCATGCATGGGAACGAAAAAAAATTCCTGCCGACCAGTCCAGAACCTCACATGAAGCGATTGCTTGCAGAAGATTCGGGGTCGATTTTTCAGTTTGCACATTGCTTTCGAAGAGACGAGCGAGGGCCATATCATGATACTGAATTCACCATGCTCGAATGGTACGAACCCGGGGCAGATCTAACTTCAACTGCTGAATTAATCACACTGCTCTTGCATGATTCGCTCCATACCAATGGACTTCAAAGACTATCCTGCAGGGAGGCATTCATTCAGCATGCCGGCATAGACCCGATGACGGCCAGTGTTGGTGCCTTCGTGCAGGCATCTCATTTTCATGACGTTGGAATACCAGACAGCATTTCCAGCCTTCCTGAAGAACAGCAGTGGAGCCTCGCATTTGAACTCTTACTTTCCGAGATCGTTTCTCCACAGCTTGGAACTCCTCAACCAACCATGCTTGAATTCTGGCCTGCGAGTGAGTCTGCATTCGCGCAATTGGACTCAACAGACAAACAGGTGTCACTTCGCTTTGAGGTTTTCGTTGCCGGCATTGAACTTATGAATGGGTGGCAGGAAGAGACCTGCTCTTCAACTATTCAAAATCGACTCGAAAAGACAAACATCATTCGGACTTCATTTGAAAAACAAAAGCTACCTCTCCCAAATAGATTACTTGCCGTGCACGATAATATGCCGGAAGGTGTTGGGGTTGCCCTTGGATTCGATCGTCTCGTGATGTTAGCGTCTGGGGCCGATTCAATCGATGCCGTCCGTTACTTCAATTCAGACAATTCCTGATTTCATGCAGGAAGCATGTCTTTCGATGAGAGCATCTACTCTGACGGATCAACCCTGATGATTTGCCATATTTCAACGTTCTGAAATCCAGCCGCATCTTTACCTACTTCGGGCTCCTCTTGAGTCTTCTGATTCAACCAAAGATCAACGGTGAGTGGTAATGCATCTTCTGGATTTTGCTTGCATTCATTGACGTCTACAGTCACATGTAACGATCCTTGGAATTGCTGATCGCCGCGAACTATATCGGAAATTGTAATTTTGTTACATGCTGCAAGCGAACGGACAGCAGGCAATTCCTGTAACGCCTTGATCTCAGATAACTTCCTGCTTTCTACAGAATCATGTTGATGTCCATCATGATCTGGATCATCAAACTCCACTTCTTCTGATGGAAGAAGTCCTGGTGCACAAAACCCATGAACGACGTCCCACTCTCCTGCCCGGATCGCCTGGTGCCATTGGGCGACCGTTTCACGAGCACGACTGTGGTCAATCCACGCGTTTACTGAAAAAACAGTGAAGGATTGCACCCCAAACCCTACAGATAAAGCTAAGCCGATCAGGGCAATGCCTCGACCAGCTTTATGTGAGCTTCCGACTGCAGTATCCCTAATCGCTGCAATTGACAGACCACCCGCAAGAATTGGAATCACCCATAACACCTGACTCATTAATGCCAAAACTGAACAACATCCAGCAACAACGGCAAATACCGCAAGCGTACTTATCGGACGATATTCTTCAATCCTGTCTTCAGCTTGACTAACACTCACGGCTCTTATCCTCACTGGTTCAGATCAAGCCTTAGATCTGGGCCTTCGCGTCTGCGATTTCTTTTTCGATGAAAAAATTCGTTGCATCTCTTCTAGTGACGTAACACCGTTGAGCACCAAATCCATGCCCTGATCTCGTGCGGAGATGTAGCCATCTTTGCTTGCTGCTTTTTTCATCGTCGCAGCATCGACTCCCTTCGCAACTCCTTTACGAAGAGTTACACCTGAAGCCAGCTCAAATGCACCGATTCTGCCAACGTACCCGCGACCAAAACAGAAACGGCAACCACCGTACTCTGAGACTGCACGAATGTGGGGAACGTCTTCTGTTGACTTTCCAAATTTTTCAAGAAGTGGAAGAGGAGTCTCTTGATGATTAGCACACTTTGGACATAATTTGCGAACCAACTTTTGCGAGACCGATCCAACAAGGCACTTCGCGAGATCACCTGGCACAATACCAAGATCAATAATCTTGGATATCGCATCGATGCTGTCTTCAGCCGGAACACTGACAATCACCATTTTGTCTTCGAGCGCTCGCTGAACAAGTTCGTGCGCAAAGGCTGGATCTCTTAAGTTACGGGTAACAAATCCACTCGGATATGAGAGCATGGCCCTCTCGATTGCCTGATTTGGTCCCTCGCCTGATTCTGCATCATACTTCTGTATTTTAACGTTTTGGATCTCTGTGTTGTTTTCATTTTTTTCCTCGATGGAAACAAAGTCTCGCATCAGCCGATCTCCAGCTGTCACCGTCATGTCAAAAAGGGTAGAGAGGCCATTGCCTTTTGACGCTGAGACAATAAACAAACCATGTTTCTTGTTTACTAACTCTTGAAGTAGCTCAAGCATTTCTGAAGGCATGCCCAGATCGTCTGCGGTCTTAAACTTCTTTGGTGGTTCCGCCAAATCAACAGCGAACTGCTCATGCCCTTTTATGACTTTGGTACTGAGCCGACATGTTCTTTTTTTCCCGTCTACTGTGACCTCAAATTCACCCACCTGTGGACGACCTCGCTTCTTTGGAGAAAGGCCAGCAAGCCTCATGAGGGTGACCAGCATCTTTTCACCAGTTACAGCATCCAGTGGCGGTGCATCAACCCAAACTTCTGGATCATTTTTCCGAAGTTTCCTGCCATTGAGAAGGTGTTCCCGAATACGTGTTGGTACCTTTGTGTCATCAATGTCGTATCGCACATGAAGGCCTCCCTGGGCTAGATCAAGTAACACGATTGGAGCACGCGCAGCAAATGCCTCAGACAAAACTCGAACTAGCTCAGCAAACTCTGGATTTTCAGAAAGCTTTTCAATGAGAAGCGTATTTTCCTCTGGCACTTCACGACAGGTAGCAATAAGCACGACGTCTGGTGGCGCCGCCTCAACCTCTCCAGTATCGTTCAGCGCGCGTGATCGAGCGATGACATAAAGAAAGACAGGTACCAGCCAGACCGCAGAAAGACCTCCTAATGCACCCCACAACCCACCACTTGCAAGAAATGCATATTCGGTCCAATTCAGCCCAACAGATACTGCAAGTGCTATTGCTCCAAGCGCATAAGGAACCACAACTATGCGTGTCCATTTTTTGCTGCCGATCCCATATCGAAGACTGTCTTTTTTTACCCATATACTCGTAAGGCCGAAAAGTATCGTGAGAACGGCCAGAACTCCACCACCGATTCCGACGGTGGTCGTGTCCAACTTTTTTTCGACATCCGCAGATGGTTTTCCATCGGGGTCTTCTCCACCTTTATCCGCTTTTTCAGCATCTGCAGCAGGTGCCTTACCATTCTGAGCGATTGCTGGTGCCGACAGCACCGTGGTAAAAAATCCGCAGAGAACAACAACTATTAGCCAACTAGCCGAAGCATGCCTCAGCACAAATATTCCCCTGCTCATAGCAACTAACCAGGCTTTCTTAAAATAAAGACACTATTAAATCTAAATGATTAAGTGATACCCTTTAATCTCATCTGCAGTTCCTCTCGATTTGGTGCAACATCGAGTGCTACCTGCCGATCAATAAGCCCATCGTCGATTAACTTCTTCAGGCTCATAGTGAAATCCTGCATGCCATTGGCTGTTGATTTTTTGATATGATCGGCCAAGAGGTGCTCGTCTTCTTCCAAAAGGTATTTGCGAACGAGAACATCAAAAAACATCAACTCTACTACGGGCACACGACTCACCCCTTCTCGAATAGACTTTAGAAGTTTCTGGGCAACAATGCCCTTCATATTCATTGCCATTGCACTCCGAATAGCAGAATGCTCCTCTTGAGGAAACAAGTCAAGGATTCGGGTAATAGTACTTGGTGCATTGGATGCATGAATTGTTCCAAAAACAAGATGGCCTGTTTCTGCTGCATGGATAGCTGTTCGAAATGTTTCTACATCTCGCATTTCACCTACGAGAATAATATCTGGATCTTCTCGAACCGCATGCTTCATTCCAATTTCAAAATCTTTAACATCCGCCCCGATTTCTCTTTGATTGATTAAACACTTGTCTTCGGTGAACACAAATTCAACAGGATCTTCAAGCGTCAGGATATGCTTGCGGTATTTTCGATTGATATAGTTCAGCATTGAACCAATTGTTGTACTTTTCCCTGATCCAGTAACCCCCGCCAGCAAAACCATCCCCTGATCAAGTTCACATAAACTCTCAATTGACCTCGGTAAAAACAAACCTTCGAAGTCCGGAATGGAGTTATTTATTTTTCGGGCAACCATGCCCAGGCATCCCTGCTGGGTCAGCACATTCACACGAAAGCGATATGGTGTGCCATCAGCTTTGGCCATATATGCAAAGTCAACGCCACCCTCTTCAGCCAAAATTGCTTCCTGCCTTTTATCGAGTGTTGGCATGATGAGTTGACTCATCTTTTCTTTCGTTAAAGGGGCTGCTTTCAGCGGCGTTAATGCCCCTTTAAATCGAATATATGGAGGCTGGCCAACCTTGAGATGGAGATCCGATCCATCAAGTTTAACGAGTGCCTCAAAAAGCTTATCTACTTCCTGAGTGCTTTTTTTCTCGGGGGCAACTGGTCTTGGCGTTGAATCACCTCCCGGGGAAGCTGCTTGTTTCGATGCCGCCGATTCATTTTGTTGAAGCGTCACTACGTCCACCCTGCCTTTCAAGATTGAGTGCATAATAGACTAGACGGAGCGGCCCACAAAACGCCCCGGCCTCAGCCTCGATATTCATGGATTCATTGAGCCATTTTCTGAATTCTCTTTTTCTTCCTCCACGACTACTGGACGCACCGGAATCCCACGACTTGCAAGCAGTTTTTTGACATCACTAATGGTGCAGGCTCCAAAATGAAAGATTCCAGCTGCAAGAACAGCATCTGCCGCTCCGTATTCAATGGCATCGGCCAGATGCTCTGGCTTGCCGGCACCACCACTGGCTACGACAGGAATTCCAACAGCTCGACTCACTGCTGCGGTTATCTCGAGGTCATACCCATCGCGCGTCCCATCTCGATCCATACACGTGAGAACAATTTCACCTGCGCCCAACTGCTCGACTCGTCGTGCCCAATCAACTGCCTCAATACCAGTCGGCACACGACCTCCGTTTACAAAAACTTCCCATACCTCTTTTCCGTCTTTGACAACCCGCTTGGGGTCGATATTGACGACCGTGGCACAGCTGCCAAGACGATTGGCTACTTCCGTTACCAGTTCAGGTGTCTTCACCGCCGATGAGTTGATACTCACCTTTTCAGCACCAGCATGAATGAGCTCAACAGCATCGTCCAATGTTCGGATACCACCGCCTACGGTGAATGGCATAAATACGGTTTCAGCTACTCTCCGAACCATGTCGAGCATGATTGCCCGACCTTCATGGCTAGCCGTAATATCAAGAAAGACTAGTTCATCTGCGCCTTCAGATTCATACCGGGCGGCCACAGCCACTGGATCACCGGCATCCACAAGCTCGAGAAACTTTGTTCCTTTTACCACACGTCCTTTTTCAACATCGAGACATGGAATAATACGTTTCGCCAGCATATCAACGTACCTGCAATTCAAGATGACTCATGGATTCGCCCAGACTCTGGGCTCGACGCCGTTGCGTACCGCTTACGAGGAATTCGTCCCGCAAGAAATGCATATCGGCCAGCGGTACAGGCAGATCGCATAGCAAGAGCCATTGTGCGTGGATCGGTAGCATGTGCGATTGCCGTATTCAAAAGAACACCATCAACACCAAGTTCCATTGCAACCGCTACGTCGCTCGCTGTACCGACACCCGCATCGACGATCACGGGATACTCAGGATCACCATCTTTCAGATACTCAAGACAGATACGCAAACTATTTGCGTTGAGAATTCCTTGCCCTGAGCCAATGGGACTTCCTGCCGGCATGACACTTGCTGCCCCAAGATCCTTGAGCCTCTTGGCAACTATTGGATCATCGCTGCTGTAGACAAGTACTGTGAAACCATCGTCTACAAGACGTTGGGTCGCTTCAATTGTACCGACAGGATCTGGCAGCAACGTCTTCTGATCACCAAGGACTTCGAGTTTGACCCACTCACTTCCCTTGTTTCCGAGATCGCGAAGAAGTTCACGACCAAGCCGTGCAACACGTACTGCATCATCTGCCGAAAAGCAGCCTGCCGTATTCGGTAGCAGCGTGTAACGCTCAAGATCAAGATGATCGAGAATATTTTCTCCGGCAGTATTCAAGAGCCGCTCGCGACGCACTGCTACCGTGACACAGTCCGTTCCGCTTGCATCAAGACATTCGGCCATTTCTGCATAGCTGGCATACTTGCCCGTTCCTACTACAAGACGGCTTGCAAGCTCGAAGCTCCCGACTTTAAGCGATGGTTGTGATTTCTCTTCGCATGCGATAGTAACTGCCGTATGTGCCATACCGTTTTGTGACTCCTCAATGGGATGGTTCGTACTGTTTTCAACCGCCGCCAACGAGCGTAACAACCTCGATTTGATCATGCTCACAGAGAACCCGACTCGGAAGAAGTGCTCTTGGAATGACTTCCTTATTCACCTCAACCGCAACAGGGCGTGTCTCGAATCCTAAATCGAGGAGAAGATCATGCGCAGTGTGACCATTCGAAATCTGTGTTTCTTGCCCATTCACAAAAATAATCATTGAGCGTTCTGTCTGTATCTCATTACTACTCATTATTGATTTTCACCCCCTCGAGGCTGAGCGACATCAAGAAGAACCAAAGGCACCGCAACACCACCGGCTGCTCCACGTTGGTTGCTGAATGGAATGCCATACGCTGCCGTTGCTCCAGACGCACAGTCAGTAACATAGAGCACAGCAGGCGCCATTGGTGTTCGACCACGCCGCATGTCAATTTGTCCTGCAACAAGCAGAAACTTTGGGTTTTTCGCCTGTCCGGGCTGGAAACCAAGATCATTCAGCACATTGTGCCGAAAACTCGCCCCGAAGGTGGATGTCACAGGATTGATCACTCCACCTGAAAGATCGCCCGTTAGAAAATCGAGGATAAAAAATCCTTCCAAACCTGTTGCCAGAGGTACCGTACAGGCTGCAAATGAGTCATCTGCCTGTGAAGTCATAGCATGGATGACAGGAAACCGCTTCGGTGGCACATTCTGGCCAGGAACAACAGAGCCAACTATGTATCCACCGACGAAAATGAGGATGAATCCCGCCAGAAGATACCGTCGCCGTAGTGGAACAAAAGATTTTTTCATTTTTTCTTGCATCATGCTTCTTCAAATAAGGGAGGACCGCACACCATCCTTAACGTGGTGGAAAGATGGCGATAAGAGGACTTTACCATGGTATTCGTTCTACGAATTTGCTGCCTTCTTTTTTTGATTATCTTTTTCTGCAGGCTTATCAGGAGTTTTCACAGAATCAGAGCCCGACGTTCCCTGCTCAACAAACAATCGGAATTTTCCTATTGAGTGTTTGCCATCCGGATATTGCTGGCTTAGAGTGAAAACCAGTGTCGTTCCTCCCTGGATAGGCGTTTGTGCTGCTGTTTGAAATGTCGCAACGTGTGACTTGCCCTCGCGGCCGGAAATGCCCCAACCAGTATCTTGTTTCTTATCTCGTGTACTGGCCACGGGCCATCCTTTCTGGGAATAGTCCGCGGTCACAGAAGCGAAAGGAACTTGTGTCTCGGCCTTCTGTCCACCAGTCGATACGGCTTTTACAATGAATTCGCTGAGAACAAAATTACCGTTGGGCGCTCGACCCGGCCCCTGAGATGGCAACGTTTTATCTGGGAGTACTTCAAGGCGTATCGCTGTCACAGGCGGGCCCTGTGGGACTGTCGTTGTAAGTGTGTATGTATCTTTCCCGTTTTTGCCAGATACAAGGACAGTCCCATCAACTGAGATTACTCCTGTAGCTCCCACCAGGCTTTTAAATTCCGTCGGTACGAGTGGCTTCAAACCTGCTTGGGAAACTGGCTTCGGGGAAGGCTTGGGAGGAAGCGGCAGCAGTTTCGCTACTGGTGTCGAAACCACCTGACCGCCACTGTGCGTACCAATAAAAAGTGATTGATTATCCGGCGCAAATGTAACACACCAGACACTTGAAGACTGACGCTTCAGCCCTTGTTGCTCTCGTTGTTTCTGAACATCCCAAAGTTTGATCCCGCCATCCAGACTTGCTGTTACCAAACGAGTTCCGTCACTATTAAACGAGGCACTTGTTACCCAATCTTTATGACCCGTCAACACTCCGGTCTGCTTAAAAGTTTCCGCAGACCAGACTCGAACTGTCCGGTCAGCGCCAGTTGATACAAACTGAGAACGAGATGGCGAATAGGCAATTGACCAAATCGTGTCTTCGTGACCTGCAAGAGTTTGTATCGCCGTGCCATCAGCAGCATTCCAGACTTTCACGAGGTTGTCTCCACCTCCTGTTACAAATGTTTTTCCATCTGGTGAAAAGGCAACCGCGGTCGCAGGTCCTTTATGCGCTTCCACGGTGACGGCAGCCTTACCATCTTTCGTATTCCATAAGAAAACTTTTCCATCTTCTCCTGCACTTGCTAAGCGCGCACCGTCAGGTGAGAAGGCCAGTGATCGCACCCACCCCTTGTGCTGTTTCAAATCTGCTTTCAATTTCCGGCTTTGCAGGTCCCATACTTTTACAAGCCCGTCGTACCCGGCTGTAGCTGCTAATTTTCCATCAGACGAAACATCAACAGCCCACACTGCTGTTGGATGTCCTGACAATTCACCAACACGGCTTCCGTCGGACTTCCAAACAACAACATCACCAGGACGATAAAGAAGACTCTCTCCTCCGGCTGTCACTAGAAGCGATCCATCTGCTGCATAATCAGCAGCGATCACCCACCGACTAAATGATGAGATTGTGTCACCTTCTTTTTTGTTCAATGCTTCACCAGCGACGGCTATTGGTGCCGCAAAAAACAAAATTCCGACAGCAACGCTGAGCAGGGAACAAATCGCACGCTGTCGACTGTGGTCAATTTGCATACATCACTCTCCCTGAAAATAAACAAAAGAAATCGCTGCCGAAAGAAACGTGCTACTTAGTATAAGTAGCGATGCCACTGCATTTCCAACAAACCATGGATTCACCCGGGCTCTCTTACTCACAATGACTGAAACGACGCAGTTGTTGCATTCGCATTCACTGGTTATCGACTGAGCTCAACGAAAGCAACGCGGGCTTTAGTCTGGATATACAATCACATTCAAAGTGCCTGGCAATAACCAATTTCTCAAACCAACCACCCATCGAATTGGATACTCAACTGCTGTCACTGCCACTTTTCTCAGCGGAAAGTAAAGGCAAAGCCAAACGTCATAACTCAAGACGACGGCTAGTGGACGTGCAGGCAAGACTACTGTGAGTCAGCCGAAAAATTCTGGGCATGAAATTTCATCAAGGCATCACCCTGCCGCTCATAAATTAAACGTGCACTATGGGGTACATCCTTGACTATGAGCTTCTCAAATTTGATGCCGAGTTGCTCGAGGAATTGCATATATGCCAAATTATTTTCGTAGTTAGAACCTTTTGTTCCTACGTGAATGAGAATACGAAGTGGGTATTGCTTCTGCTTCTCACTACTGGCATATACGCGAGCTGTGTCGTATGCGTTATAGCCCTCTGCAAAGACAATACGATCACTTTCATGGCCATCATTCTCACTGATCTTTTTCTCCGTTGCGAACCCACCACCACCAGGCGCAGCAGAACAGAAAAGCTCTGGATGCCGAAACATTATTCTGGTCGTTCCCCGACCGCCTTGGCTAAACCCCTCAATACCACGACCCTTTCGCGAGGCAATTGTTCGATATGTTGAATCGACATGAGGAATCAGTTCTTCAATGAAGACCGATTCGCCCTGGCCATTTTTTATCTGAGGGTAGTCGTAATGACTCATCGGACCACCATTTATAAAAACATAGATCATTGGTGGTATCTGTTTTGAGCGGATCGCCTTTTCAATGAATGCTGAAAGATTCACTGACTTCAGTTCACTGCCGGGCCGTCCTCCATGAAGATAGTAGACAACGGGGTATCTACTCTTCGTCCGCTCTGATTTATCATAGTCCGGAGGAAGATAGATACAGTATCCAACGTCAGCTCCCATTGACCGACTACGAAAGGTCTTATGCTGAATCGGCAAGTTCGCGTACGCTTTGGAGGGCTTGTTGACCCAACGAAAGGGCGTGTTTTGTTTTTGCTTTTTCTTTCCTTGGGCCTGAGCTACTTGATTCACGCTTCCGCTTAGTAGAAGAACCGCAAGACCCGCTCGCACAACAATTCTTAGCATCATATGATCTCAATGTCCTGTGAGGTTCGCATGTATAAGGCGTGCCACCTTATTTTGATGGTCTTAAATGTGTCACATCAATGGGGTCCTTCAACTCACGCTGAAGCGCAACAAATCGATCAAACAATTGAGTCATTTGTTCAGCGTGGTCAGGCTGACCTGCCAAATCAATCGTTTCGTGTGGGTCATGCTGCAGATGATAAAGCCGCAGCACTTTGGCGTCGGGGTAGATGATCAGTTTCCAACCATCGTGTGTAATCGACCGTTGAAGCGTGAGATAGCTTCCGTAAATCGACTCATAGGGTCTGGAGGATGCGTCTGACTTCGTTTGGCCTAAACGAGAAAGCAGACTCTTAAAAAAGACATGCTTTGGCTGCTGTGCACCAGCCAGTTCAAGTGTCGTTGGCATTACATCCTGAAGATAAATAGGTGTTGGGTCAGTCACACCCTTGGGCACACCAGGACCAACAACAACAAAAGGCACACGAATCGAGTGATCATACTGGTTTTGTTTTCCGACAAGACCGTGATGACCAACTGAAAGACCATGGTCGGCAGTAAAGAAAATCCATGTATTCTCTGCTTTACCTGATGCATCAAGCGCTTGAAGAATACGGCCAATTTGGGCATCTAAATGCGTCATAATGGCATAATATTCGCGGCGGTGCACCGCAACAGCCTGCTTTGTCCTCGGAAATGGCGCAAGCTTTTCATCTCGCAATTGTTTCCCTGCTCCGATTTCCTCTGCATATGGGTACTCGGGTAGAAATGGTTTGGGGATCGTAATCCTTTCAATCGGATACCGATCCAGAAATTCCTGAGGTGACTGTCGTGGATCGTGCGGAGCATTGAATGCCACGTAGAAAAAAGCTGGTTGCTCTCCGGCCTTGGCTTCTCCAAGGAAATCAATTGCATCATCTGCTGTGACCGCACTCCAATGTCGCCCACCTTCCCAGAATCCACCGAGACTCATGTCTGTCGGACTCCACGGATCCTTGCCTTGAGCAGGAGGTCTGTTGTAGGCACTCTCGACGCTTTTCGGCATTCCCGGCCTGACGTGTCGGGCAATATCGAAACACTTGTCAGCATCTGTTCTGATATGCCATTTACCTGTCATGAATGTGCGGTAGCCAGCCTGGCTCAGAAGCTGGGGCCACAGCACGCCTGCCTGCCGCTCTTTATCGGTTGTCTTGTAAATATCATTCGCGTCCCAAACACTCCGGCCCGTAATCAACATGGTACGACTCGCAACACACACAGCACCGCTCCAGGAACCCATGTTGTATGCATGGCTAAATGTGGTACCACGATTTACAAGTCGATCGATATTTGGTGTATCAATATCTGTGTGGCCAAATGCTCTGATGGCTTCGTAGGTGAGATCATCCGCAAATAGAAATAGGATGTTTGGTCGCTCGCTTGTATCTTCCTGTGCCGCAGGAAGGACACCGCACGCCAAAAGACACGTAAGAAAAATTGCACACGCAAATGCCCGGTACGTAGTGACGGTAATGTGACCCATTGTTTTTCTCCTCTGACTCATTTTCACCCCAAACACTTGGTATGATTTCTTCTTTATAGAAAAGTGTTCCTCTTCTAAAATCTTACTCTATGCGACACCACATTCTTTTGATACCTCTGAGAACTCTTGTCATTGTCTTTGTTTCATGCGCGAATACATCTTTGTATGCCGCCGAAAACCTTGTTCTTCCACTCTGGGAAAACGGCGCGCCCGGCTTTGAAAGTCGTCGAAACGAAGCAGAAGTCGTTACGAAAGGGAGCGTGACAAATGTGCACAATCCTTCGCTCACCGTGTTTCTTCCAGAAAAAGAAAAGGCCAATGGAGTGGGGATTGTCATTGCCCCTGGAGGTGGACTCAGAAAATTGGGCATGCGTGGTGGTGGTGAAGAACCAGCCCAGTTCCTTGCTGAGCATGGGTTTACTTCATTTGTCTTGAAGTACCGACTCTCGAGACAACCCGGACAACCGTACAAGTTTGAAGAACATGTTCTTGCGGATGGTCAACGCGCAATTCGCATGGTCCGCCATCGGGCTCAAGAATTCCATCTCGACCCAAAGAAAATTGGCATGCTCGGATTTTCTGCTGGGGGTGAGGTCGTTTCAATCACGTGCTATAAGCCAGGCGAAGGAAATCCTGATGCTGCTGACCCAATTGATCGTGAGTTCGCAAAACCCAACTTCCAAATGCTTGTGTACCCCGGGCCAGTCGGCATCCCTTCAAAATTACCGAACGATACACCACCCGCTTTTATGGTCATTGCGGCAGATGATGCACACACAAGTGTTCTTCTAAACCTAATGCACCACTTTCGTGAACTCGACGTCGACTATGAAGCGCATATCTTCACCCGTGGCGGACATGGCTTCGGGATGGGAGAACGTTCACAGAGACGGAGTATTCAACATTGGCCAGACCGCATGCTCGATTGGCTCCATGACGAAGTTCTCAATACACTACCGAAGTAATTTTTTATCTGCTGATTTGTCTCTCAAGCCCTTTTCGGCCGAGTGCACCGTCTCTTAACCATACGTGCTATCCAATGAGTTCAGCGAAGACCATTTCTGGCATCTTGACCCCACTTATGGTTCCTCTTTGTGCCAATGGTGAAATGAACGAGGGTGAACTACGACGTTATGTTGATTGGCTGATTGATAAAGGAGTGCACGGGCTTTATCCGAATGGATCAACTGGTGAGTTCACACGCTTTACCGCAGAAGAACGACGCCGAATTATCCAGATTGTTTGTGATCAGACAGCCGACAGGGTTCCAGTTCTCGCTGGCGCAGCCGAAGCAAATGTTCGTGAAACACTCGATGCCTGTAATGCATACCGTGGCTTTGGTGCTCGGGCAGTCGCTATCGTTTCGCCGTTCTACTACAAACTTTCTCCAGAAAGTGTCTTTGCATACTTCAGAGAAATTGCTCTCAATAGCCCGATAGACGTAACGCTTTATAATATTCCTCTTTTTGCCAGCCCAATTGATCTCGAAACCGTCTGTCGATTGGCAGAATTTGATCGCATTATTGGCATTAAAGATTCTTCCGGAGATCTCGCTGGCATGACCAGAATGATTCAGTCAGTCAGTCCGCTCCGTCCAGATTTTCTCTTCATGACAGGATGGGATGCAGCACTTGTCCCCATGCTCATGGCTGGTTGTCAGGGAGGCATTCATGCCACGAGTGGAATCGTACCCGAAATCACACGAGCGATATTTGACCTTACAAAAAAAAGCCGGTTTGATGAAGCATTGTCATTACAGAAACAACTACTTGAGCTCTTTGATAGTACATTTTGTGCCGGTGATTTTCCTGAAGGATTTCGCAGTGCGATAAGCCTGCGCGGATTTGACTTTGGAAAGGGAAGGCAGCCTCTCACCGAAAAACAGTCCGCCATGCTGACAACTGCAACCAAAAAGATCAGACTAATCATTCAACAGATGCTCGATAATCCAGTATTGTCTTAGATACTCAACAATTTCATTTTCCACTTATCTCTTGAAGTAGCGACATACATGAAAACCAACGGCTTCCTCGGTATTGATATCGGCACGCAAGGCCTCTCTGTCATCTTCACAGACACAGAATTGAAAATTCTTGCGAGTGGTGAGGGTGATTACGACATGGTGTCTGGACTCGACTCTGAGTGCTATGAACAACAGCCGTACGATTGGGAAAACGCCCTGACGTGCGCGATGACTGCTCTGCGAGAAAAAACATCCTCGATGCAGATCGACATGGACGTTCTGGCAATTGGAATCTCGGGGCAGATGCACGGGGAAGTTCTTACAAGCAAAGACGGTGAACCTGTCGGACCAGCTCGGCTTTGGTGTGATGGCAGAAACGAGGCTGAAGGCAATGAACTAACAGAGCGTCTGGGAACAAAATGCCCGAAGCGGATGACCGCAGTTCGGTGGCTTTGGACAATTCGTAATCAACCCGAAAAGGCTGCACACGTTAGTCACATGACAACGCCTGCCGGCTGGATCGCATACCGACTCACGGGCTGTTGGAACCTTGGAATTGGTGATGCTGCTGGCATGTTCCCAATTGATCAGCAATCGCTGACGTATAACACCCACATGCTGGCTGATTTTGATGCGATTGCGACCCAATCCGCGAAGAAAAGTAGCTCGAGCAGCACCCTTCCGAAATTGAGTGATCTTCTTCCATCCGTCAAAAAAGCCGGCGAAGATGGTGGTTCATTGGATGCACACGGAGCACAACTCCTTGGGTTACCAGAGGGCATTCCGGTTGCGCCCGCTGAAGGAGATCAACCGGCGGCACTCGCTGGCTCATTAATCGCAACTCCTGGTCAGGTGTCAATGAGCTTTGGCACAAGTGTTGTCGCCAACTCAGTTGGTGACCGGGCGTTTGAGGGAATTTCAATTCCTATCGATCACTTCTGTGCACCTGATGGCCGCCCAATCAACATGGTCTGGCTTCGAAATGGAACAACAGCCATGAATATGGCCGTCAACCTTTTTGGCGGTGACTTTTCCACAATTATGCCACAGGTTCTTGCCGCTGAAGCTGACTGTGGTGGTCTTCTGGCACTGCCATTCATGGACGATGAACCAGGACTGGGTGTTTCCCAAGGTGGTACCGCCATGGTGATCGGACTCAATGATGAGACGGCCACCCCTGGCAATGCGGTGAAAGCCATGCTGCTTGCCACAATTTTTAATTTACGGCTTGGGAGCAAGCAGCTCGATGAACAAGGATATCCACGGACTGAGATTATTTTGTCTGGTGGACTTGTGAAAACACCTGAACTGGGGCAACTCGTTGCTGATGCTTTCAATACTCCAGTGACAATCTTTGATGGAGGTGACGAGGGAACCGCGTGGGGAGCAGCTTTGATGGCAAAATTTCGTTCCGAATCACTGGCTGGTCGCGCAACGGACTGGAAGCAGTTTCTCGAAACCCAAAAAACAGGCTCACCAACCCGATTTACTCCCCACACCGAATCCGTGGAGATGCTCAACGGCGTCTTCGAGCGTTACCAGAAATTAGTGCACATGCATGGGCAGCTTGAATCAGTCGTAAATCTGTGAGCCTTGTAGTTGCAGCAAGCCCAACCAGGCAACTGTATGCACTAATCCACAACTGGATACAGAACTATTCTGCGGACATCTGCAACAGATGCTCCTGGGACATGAAGGGCTGAAAGCCGCAACTGAGTCTTGCCTACTTCGAGCTTTATGTCACCAAGAGAGAGCACCTGAAACGGCTTCGCATAACTTTCACTGCCACGATCGGCACGGTCTTCACCAGTATTCAGCGGTGGATCCCACGCCGGAGTCACGCTCGTTGTAATTCGGCTTTCACCGCAGGAAAGCTGGATGGTCGATCCCACATCTTGTGCAGGACATGTGTACCAGATTTTTGCAGCATAGGTACCTGCATTGAGGACATCCACATCCCATACCAGCGAGTCCTCTGTGTTCTTCCAGTCTGTAAAGAATGAACAATTTGGTGCGCGTCCACTATGAACGACCCCCCCTTCTCCATGTCCATCCCTCGCTGGAAGTTCTGTCAGAGGTGCCCCGGCATACCCAATAGGAAAACGTTCGACGTCTGGCTGCGGTATACGGTCAAGAATATCTTTTTGCCAATCATCAGCAATTATTTTCAGTCGCTCTCTTTCCTCAGGCCGCTCCTTGGAGATGTCTCGTTTCTGACCAATGTCAGTGAGCATGTCGTAGAGATGTCCTTTATCATCAAGGCGAAAACGCTGTGTGCGTATACTTATTCGCCCACGCTGAGAAGCAATAATATGCCTTCCAGCAAGCTTTAAGCCAAGTTTCTGTGGCTTTGATTTCTCTTCTGTTTCTTTTTTAAGAATCCCTGTCAGATCAATACCATCAAGTGGTTTTGGAGAATTCAACTCGACACCAGTAAGACCGGCAAGCGTCGGCAACAAATCAATTGCTCCGGTGATCTGAGGAAGCCGCACACCGGAGGCAATCTGACCTGGGTATCTGATACAGCAAATGCTTCTGGTACCACCATCGTCTGTTGATCCTTTTTTGCCTCGCATGCCTCCACACCAGCGTGGACTATTCGGACCGTTATCTGAAAAGAAGACAACAACGGTTTCACGCGATACCCCTGCTGTATCAATTGCAGCCAGGATACGGCCGACATTTTCGTCAAGGTTTTCGACCATTGCCAAAGCAGCACGCGTAAAAACTGGGTTTTCTTTCTTGATGTCTGGCCCTCTCTGCCGAAGAGGCCGCTCTGCAAATCGACTCCAGTCTGCATCAGGAACACACATTGGCGAATGGGGCGTATTGAATGCGACGTAGCAGAGCACAGGCTTGGCAGCCGAACGTTTCACGTGATCACTAAAAAACCCGATTGCCTTTGTGGTGATGTCATCCGTGATGTATCCCTCACCCTCTTGAAAGATCGTGTTGTGCTGCATTGGTGGATTGAAATAATCGCCCCAATGCCCTTCTGTAAAACCGTAGAAGGTGTCGAACCCACGTGCCAATGGATGGTATGGCCACTGTGTGCCATTGTGCCATTTCCCAAAACACCCTGTAACGTACCCAGCCTGTTTGAAAACATCAGCAAGTGTTTGCTCTTCAGGGGACATTCGCTCTTCCCCTCGAGTGACGCCACGAACCCCACTTCGATCATGATACCGTCCTGTGAGAAACTCAGCCCGTGTTGGAGCACAGACAGGCTGCACAAAAAACTGCTCGAGTAATGCTCCGTCACGAGCCAGCGAGTCCACCGCCGGTGTTGAGATTGTTTTATTTCCTACGCAGGAGAAGTCACCCCAGCCAGCATCATCAGCAAGTATGACCACAATATTTGGCGCCCGAGATTCATCTGCATGAACAGGGCTTCCGCATAACATCGTGCCCATACTAAAAAAGAGAACTGGAATGAATTTCTGCATGAAAATACTTCCGGATAAGAGAAGAAGTGGAACGCTTGGATTCCGTGACACACGAACTCTATAAAAAATACCCAACAGCAAAAAGGACTGCCAAAGAACCCTGATCAATCTCTTAATGCGCGGCGGCCCTTGAAAATAAATTCAGTATGAGAACGCCGACAACAATACACCCCATTCCTAAAACTGCTGGTGTATCAAGTGTTTGGCCATACAAAAGCCACCCTATCAGTGTAATAAGAACAAGGCCAACTCCGGACCAGACCGCATAGCCAACCCCAACAGGAATTGTTTCAAGTGTCAAAGACAATAAATAAAATGCAAGTCCATAACCTGCAACTACAACAAGTGAGGGTATCGGCTTCGTAAATCCCTGTGATGCCTTGAGGCAACTCGTACCAACCACCTCGGCTAAAATAGCAAATGTCAGGTAGATCCATGACTTCATAGGACAGTCTGCTTTCCGAGTAAAAGGGTTTCCTGCACGTGCCCGAAGCCTTGTGATATTTTCGCCACAGAAGTCACTGCTTCGAATACACCCGAACGTATACAACAAAAGATACTGCAATCTGCATTTCATCAGGCCGATTTTTGTCCCCCATAATATTTTTCAACAACGTTCTTAAAAATCTAATTTTTCATGTATTCGTGTACATAAAAGACTTCTCGCGACACTAATTACAGCCCGCCCTATTCGCCCACAATAAGTTCTCTTGTCGCAATGAGTTCACGGGCCATACCCGCAGTAACATCGCCTCTCCTGACACCAGGCAATACGGGCCACGTGTAGGTTTCCACTTCAAGGTGCGGCTCGTAGGGCAGTTGACCCAGAGCATGAAGTGCTCCAATAAGTTCTGGCCTCGTTGTCCCTAACGGCCCAAGACGATCTGCATCGACCGGCACATGAAAATGGACTCGCCACTTTTCTGCCTGCTGCCAGTCGGAAGGCGGATCGAGTGCAAGTTCTTGAGACAGGTCCGTGTGGCTGATCACCCGACCATCCGAATGCCGTGCAAAGGTCTGATGAAGATATCGCTGTTCAGCGAACGTTGCTAACGCCTCACGTGCCTTTTCGTCTGATGGCTTGTCAAGTTCGATAGCACAGCTTATCTGTACCTTATTAATACGAATATCAGCCGCAGCCAACTCAGAAACAGCCACGCTCGCATTTTCAAACTCGACCGCCTGATGACAGACGTCATAGCACACACCAATATGCTGACGTACCAATTCACCAACCCCAGCTTTATCAGCAGCATCCCATAGCATCTCAAAAAAATGAATCGTCTCTGGTGTCGTCTCTAAAAGGCAGAACGGCTCGGGCTCAATGGCTAACCGAATTGTCTTTCCGGTCTCGTGACGCAACCTGTCAAGATCACGAGACAACTGCACAAGTTGATCGATGGCTCTTTTATAAAATTCGGGCGACTGCACTGCTTGCTTATACGCAAGTGGCAGTGTTGAAATACTGCCTTCGTCTTCTCCGGTTAATACTCCTGCAAGAAACTCGCTACAAAGTCGGGTGTACTCAAGACGACGAATATCTGACCAGTCTGGGAGGTACACCTTTTCCTTTACACGTTCTGAATGAAAATCACCAAAGGGAAAGGCATTGAGTGAATAGCATTGCAGCCCTTGATCAGCCAGAAGACTCGCAATGCTTCGTGTAACAGTCTCATCTTGAGCCACTTCAGAAATGACAACTTCGGGTAACCAAAGGCCAATCCCAATATCAAAGCCACATTGATCCTGAACAGAGCGAGCCTCGTGGGAAATTATTTTCTCAAGATCTTTGCGCGAGCGACAAGGATGGACGTTTGTGCAATACGATAAGGGATAATGCATGGCGTGCCCTGTTTTCAAAAAAGTCATTTCCATTGAATGAAACTGCTTAAAAAAATAAATCGCTCACTGTCTCAAATTTCCACCTGGCGAGAATACTCATCGGCTCATGTTTTTCAGGCGAGATGTCATCCACCCTGATTTCTTGCCCCCTCTCATGAAGCCATTCCTAAGGCACGCCGCCCAACACATCTAGCCCTGCTTTAAGGCTGTTACATCCAGCATTCGTTCGAGAGCGACAACGGACCAGTGCGCTGTATCTTGATCAACACAAATCACATTCACGGGATTTCCAGACTCAAGGTGCTCAAGGCTCCAACAGAGATGGGCCAGATCAATACGATACATGGTCGCGCACATACAAACCGTCGGCGAGAGAAATCGGATTGTCTGTTCAGGATGCTCTTGCTCGAGGCGTCTAACAAGATGAAGCTCTGTACCTATTGCCCACGATGTGCCAGGAGCAGCAGCTTCAATCTGATTAATGATGTAACTCGTTGAACCAGCGAGGTCAGATTTTTCAACAACCTCCATTGCGCACTCCGGATGGACAAGAATTTTGACATCTGGAAGATTCTCTCGCATCGTATCAACATGTTCCGGACGAAACATTGCATGCACGCTGCAGTGACCCTGCCAGAGAATCACCCGACTCTTTTCCAGAGTTGTTGCATCATTGCCACCAAGTCGCGGATCATGAGGGTTCCATACACACATCTGCTCAAGCGGCACGCCCATTGAGTTGGCAGTGTTCCGGCCAAGGTGTTGATCCGGAAAGAAGAGGACTCGCTTCGTTCTGGCAAAAGCCCATTCAAGAACGGCACGAGCATTGCTTGATGTACACACAATGCCACCATGCCGACCACAGAAAGCCTTCAAGCTGGCAGCAGAATTGATGTAGGTCACGGGGGTGATGTCATCGGTATCTATAATCTCACCGAGGTCAGCCCATGCATCTTCTACCTGTTCAATCGCTGCCATATCAGCCATTGAACAGCCCGCTGCGGTATCGGGCAAAACAACGTTCACTCTCAAACCATTTCGACCTGCTACCTGCTCTGGTCGATTGACAAGAATATCTGCTGTCTCCGCCATAAAGTGGACACCGCAAAACACGATGGCTTCACAGTCTGTTCGTTCCGCTGCAGATTTGGAGAGCTGGTAACTATCGCCTCGTAAATCTGCATGAGCAATCACTCCATCCTGCTGGTAGTGATGGCCGAGAATCAGCACACGCGACCCGAGACGCTGTCGAACTTCGTCGATCCGGCTCGCCAGGGCAGTATCATCAAGTTTTCGATAGTCCTCTAACGGACCAGCAGGCAGGGGCTCATTTGTTGGTATTTCCACTCTCATCATCCCTACAGTATAGGCTGTCGCGGCGGTCCCTGTGCGGCGACCGCCTGGCATCTTATACTGATAGCTTCTCGTTGGAATCAACGAGGTGGCCATCCTCCGTATAGTGGCTACTGTTTCCGACTAACCCTTTCACCGTTGCACAGAAGGCTGGCGAGCGTCCATGGCGAAAAAGATCGCAAAGAAAAAGGCTGCCAAAAAAACCACAAAGGCTGCCAAAAAAACCACAAAAACAGTGAAGAAGGCTGTTAAAAAAACAGCAAAAAAGAAGGCTGTTAAAAAAGTAGCAAAGAAAAAGGCTGCCAAAAAAGTAGCAAAGAAAGCAGCCAAAAAGCGAGCAACCAGAAAAAAGGTTGTGAAAGATGTTCGTCTGAAGGCGTACTGGGGAGTTTTCAACTCCGGGCTGAAGCGTCTTGCTGTCTTCGAATATGCTGACAAGCGTGCTGCCGAAAAGAAGGCAAAAGAACTCTCGAGTGGATCAAAGGGCAATCACTTCATCCAACTCGTCAAAGAGCCAATTACTGAGGCATAACAGATTGGCTGTGGGGCTACACAATCGTGTGCTAGCCCCACGGGCTCTGCCAATCGCCCCACGCCTCAAGATACCTCGCCAATCCTGGCGACTCTGCTGCTTTGGTCCGAATCCAGATGTGGGCTGATTCAATCAGTGACTGTTCGTCTGCCAAAGAAATTGCACCGGCAACCACACGGCTTCGCAGATAAACAAAGTACGTATCGAGAACATCACTTCGACAATAGTCATGAATTTCACGCGCTCGGCCTCCATCCCAAAGATCTTGAACCATGTGGCCAGCCACATCAAGTTTTCCAGGTTTGCCAATGAGATTGGCAGCCAGGGAGAGTCCTCCCACAAATCGGCTTGCACCGTTATTCGTTAAAAATTCGTGCAGGTCGAGATGTGCAGAACTGTTGAATCGATTCCGTGGTTGTTCGAAACTGCGGCCGTTTTCAGCAATCCATTCAGGTATTCCTAATCCATACCGAAATGCGCAAACCTCAAGTAGTGGCATATCAAAACCACGGCCGTTGAATGAGACCAGTTGTGGCTGACCATTTTTTCGCCAACCTTCCCAAAATAATCGCACAATTTCGTGAGGGCGCGATAGTTCTTCATCAAGGGCTACGAGATCAATCAATGAATAGTCATCGGCAACCGTGGCAACAACAAGTGACACAGGGAGCTGAAATGTATATGGAATAAAATCTTTTCCATTTTGCTCAAGAAGTTCGGATCGATACCGCTGAATTGCTTCCGTCGGCGAGAGCTTTTCTCCCGGATAACGAATTTTGGCAATGAGCTCTCCATCTGCTGCTGACTCGATATCAAAAACGAGTCGTGCTGTCCTTCGTTTTGCCATTCAGAAACTCTCCTTCTCATCCAAGTTGGTGGCGAGGTGATGATCGTCATGAAAATTTCGGGACACTCATGCCCCATTCCCTTCCAACACATACCCACATCGAGGAATTTCAAGACCCTCTATCACCTCCGCAGAGGTACTCTCGCCGTCGAACTGATTCGGTTGCTCCTTGAGTCTCATGATCATGATTACTGGATTTGATCGAGTGGAACTGGTGATCGCTGTTTGTCAGATTCGACCACAGCCGAGAGCACCTTCTGAACCTCATACGCATCGGCAAAGTCGGCAAGGGGAACCACCGGCTCACCGCCGCCAATCACGGTCAACATGTCAGCGGCCTGATTAATAAAGCTGTGTTCGTATCCAAGGATATGTGCGGCAGGCCACCACGATGCCGCGTAGGGGTGGTTGGCGTTGCCATCCGTAACATTAATCGTGTTCCAACCCTGCAATTCTGCAGGGAGTGTTGCGTCGTACCAATCGAGTTCATTCATACGCTCAAAATTGAAACGAATCGCCCCTTTTTCACCATGTATCTCCAGACGATTTGCATTCTTACACCCCGTGGAGAGACGCGATGCCTCAAACGTGGCCACAGCACCACTAGCCATTTTGGCGATAAACAGCACGATATCATCGACGGTGCTTGGTCCCATCTTCTGACTTGTCGCCGCGCCGTGTCCTGAAATTTCGCCACCGCCGCTCTCCAGAATTACTCGCTCTTTGATCACCGTTTCCATCGTCGATCCGATCACCTCACTGATTTCATCACCCGTGATGAATCGTGCGGTATCGATGGTATGAGCACAAAGGTCTCCCAATGCTCCGGATCCGGCTACATCACCCTCGAATCGCCACATAAGCGGTGTATCTGGTCCGGCCCAATCTTGAAGATAACAGCCTCGGATCTGATAAATTCGACCGAGTTTTCCCGCCGCACACAATTGATGAGCGAATGCTATTGCAGGACATCTCCGGTAATTATACCAGACAAATGTTTTTCCAGTCGCCGTCTCTGCAGCTTCTACCATCTGACGAGCATCGCTCAGCGTCCCCGCCAGCGGTTTTTCGCAGGCAACATGTTTTCCCGCCTCGAGTGCCGCAATCGTGTGCTCGGCATGCACATTGTTGGGTGTCACCACATCAACAAGATCAATCGCTTCGGAGTTGACGGCCGAATTCCAATCGGTTGCGCAGTGCTGCCAACCCCAACGGTCGGCAAACATTTTTAGCTCTTCCTTATTACGGCCTGCGATCGTATGCATCACAGGCTGGCAGGGCAGATCAAAAAACTTATTCACCTTAAGATACGCATTTGAATGCGCTCGGCCCATGAATTTAGTTCCAATCAGGGCGATATTACAATGGTTGATATTCGCAGTCTCAGCAGACATCTTAAAACTCCTGAATTGGAAAACTATTTAAACGCCCGACAATCCGTAAATTAATATTGCACGTCCGTCCACTTTTGTTCTCGACTGCTCTGGATAATCGCATCGCAGATTGCCATCTCCTTATGGCCATCGACAAACGTACTCCAGTCGGGATTGTCCGGCATTTGCCCCTTCTCTACCGCGCGATACACATTACGAAATAGATTCTTGGGGCCGTCCGGGTAGGCTTCGGGATGACCACCCGGGTAATGGGCATACTCTTTGGCAGCGTCGTGCAGCAAGGATGGATCTTTGACCAAGATTTCATTCGCTTTTTCCCGATAACCGATCCACATATCGTTTGGTTTCTCTTGGTCCCACGCCAATGCACAGCGGGATCCATCGAGTTCAAACGAAAGCCGATTCTTCCGACCGGCCGAAACCTGGCTGACGCTGAAAACGCCACGAGCACCGCCCGAGAGTTCAATTAAGACAGAGGCATAATCCTCGGTGTTGATGTCTTGCGGTTCGTAATCACTGGGCGAGAGCTCCTTGCCCGCGTATGTTTCAATTTGTTTCTTGGGTTTCATCCGCGTCTTGTGTACGGTACGCAGGTCGGCCATGACGCGGACAATGCTCTCGCCGGTAATAAACTGCAAGAGATCACACCAATGACTACCAACGTCCGCGACTGCTCGACTGTCTCCTGACATTTCCGGTTGTAATCGCCAATTCCAGTCTGTCTGGAGGTACAGCCAATCTTGCAAATACGAGCCACGGAGAGTGAATACCTCGCCCAACTCACCTTGTTGGACCATTTGTCTGGCATGCTGAACCAGCGGATAGTAGCGATAGTTGAAATCAACGGCATGGATCAGACCTGAATCCGATGCAAGTTGCACAAGTTCCCGACTCTCGTCACTGTTCATAGCAAGAGGTTTTTCGCTGATCACATGCTTGCCGGCAGCGAGAATATCTTTGTTTACCTGATAATGCAGGTGATTCGGTGTGCAATTGTGAACGACACGGACTTGAGGATCGGCAAGAAGTTCGCGGTAATCACCATACGACTTCTCGATGCACAAAAGATCGGCCTTACTTCGGGCCAACTCGGCATTGGCTTCGGCCAGGGCAACAAATTCGACGTTTCCCAATCGTCTTCCAGCCTCGACATGTACCGGACCAATAAATCCAGTGCCGATAACTCCGGCTGCGATCTTCTCTGCCATTGTCTCACTCTCCTTTAAACCTTGAAATAAACCCACACCGTCGCTTCGTTGAACCCGCGAAATCAAATCTTATCGGTTCGCTGTCGGTTCTAGCAACCGGCCAAGCATCGTTTTGCATCGGGCACCTCGAGATGAGCTCCTTCTCAATGCAGCTCTGTGGCAGCTCAGCGAAGCGTTTTTCTAACGTGTTCGTAAACACCCGTCCACCAGTTTCCCCGATCGCTGTATCTTAGATCGCTGCATTTTATTAGACAAAGCTTGACTGTGAGTTGCCACCAGCTGAAGTGTGTTCTCTTGCTGCTGAATATCTGGTATCAGATCAGCGACTTGAATTACCGGTTGACGGTTCAAACTCTCGGTTGGCTTGTCAGCCAAAAGGATTTGATTTTGTATCACAAGCACTCGTGCCAAAGCCGCACGTTGCCATAATTCCGCCTCGTCTCATACATTCCTGACCGTACTAAATTTGTAGAAAGAGGAAATTACCCCAATTTAAGAAGAGCGTAACACAAGCCGAACAGAGGCTACAGTGCCGCACCCTCGTGAACCCCAGTGGGAGGCATGGTCCAACCCTGATAAGATACCCTGTAGAAATACTCTGACTTTCAAAACAGGCAACTCAATGGGCTTTTCTGACCGCGGATATTACCGCTTTGACAACTCATTCCAGCGACAGTCTGACTGGACCGCGGTGATTACGCTCATCATAGCCAATGTCGCAGTATGGGTGCTCAATCTCTTTGGTGGTCGTGATTTTTCTATCAACAACATCCTCGCACTCCGTGGTGATCTCCCTGAACATCTGCTGGAATGCTGGAAGCTTATTTCCTATGGTTTTGCCCATGACGCGAATTCACCCTGGCATCTTGCATTCAATATGCTCGCCATCTTTTTTTTCGGGAGGGCTGTCGAACAGGTGCTTGGGAAAGCAGAGTTCCTTCGATTCTATTTTGTTGCAGTTGTTGTGTCCGGATTGGCATGGGTTCTCAGTGTCAATTTATTCGCCGGTGGATTTCCACCCGGCCGGACATATCTGATCGGCGCTAGCGGTGGGGTGATGGCAGTTCTGGCTGTCTTCGTCTGGTACTTCCCTCGGCAGGAAGTCCTGATCTGGGGGATTCTCCCTGTACCCGCGTGGGCACTCGGCATTCTCTACTTTGTCACAGATATCCAAGGCGCCACTCAGGGCGGCGGGAATGTTGCACATGTCGCACATATTGGTGGTGCAGTTTTTGGCTTACTGTATGCCTGGCGAGGATGGAGCCTCAGTGGCTTGTCCGACTTAGGTGGACGACTCAAACAGATGCGTCGCCGTTTCAAGGTTGTTCGACCAGACGACGATCTTGATAGCTCACGCACGACCACCGAGGACGAGCGAAGCCTTCAATTGAAGGTTGATGAGATTCTTGAAAAAATCAGTCGCTCTGGTGAGTCAAGTTTAACAAACGATGAGCGCGAGACACTCACTCGTGCAAGCCGGCGTTTCAAAGGACGCTCGCAGTAGAAAACGACGTTTTAAGATATCGTTTTCATCGAAGAATAGTTTCTTGTGGTCGCGTTACCACTCGCAGATCGTCGCGGCTGGCAGACCGTATCTGTTCGACACGTGTGACGAACTGTTGGAACTCCTGTTCATCAAGCTTTCCAGATAGCACTGAATGCACCTGCCCTGCCGTGTCCAGCACAACAACATTTGGCTCTCCTGGAATAATTCCGAACATTCGTTCCAGTGACCCATCAAAGTCGAGCCAGATCGGAACGACTGGAGAATCTTTTCGCATACGAGCTCGTGCAACCGGCTTGAGTGCTCTCGGCACTTCTGTCAGCGAGGCCACAGGAATAACGCGAACATCTGGCAGTGCAACTCCTGCAGGCCAATTTACGATTCCCCGCACCGGCTGTTTCGACCAGGCATCAGAAGAGACTTCATCAGCTGTCGGGTGAAAATGAAGATGGAGCTTTCGTCCAAGATGAAGTGAATCTTCAGCACCATGACGTTCGGCATACACCAGAATGACAACATCTCCTAGATATGTGCTTGTTTCGCATGGAGTTTGAAATTGATCCTCCATAACAACATTCATCACGCCATCAGCACAAACAACTTCAAACGCTCCGAACAGAAATCCGACCAGAAGACCGAGCGGCACGAACCGATAAAGAGAATGTGTGCGATACGACATAGCGAGTTACTTTCTATCACGATCAAAAAGTTAGGCAGCCTGTCGGTGATCATGCAAAGGAGGAAAGGCTAATACCTCGGCATCGTCACTCTCATGCTGATCATCATCCATTTCTGCCGAGCCGGGACGAAGAATACCGAGAATTGCTGGGAGAAAAACAAGTGATGTAAGAGTGCACATTGTCACGCCAAGTGTGAGCAGTCTCCCAAGGCTTTCAAGCCCACGATGACTGGCGACCATGAGTGCACCGAACCCAAGAATTGTCGTTAACGCATCGACCATTACGGCATTCGCTGTCGATGCACTAATCCGATATTTTCCTGGTCGTTCCAGCGCATCGTGGACAATATGAACGCCGTAATCGACTGCAATTCCAAGAATAAGTGGGATGCCAATCAGGTTTGCTGGATTGAGATCAATTCCAAGCACGCCCATAAGCCCAAGGGTTAACGCCATGCCAGCCGCAAGCGGTAAGGCTGCTAACAGAGAGTGAGTGAGACTCCGGAAATCGAGCCAAAGGACTGCGATAATCACAATGAGTGAATAGAGCGCAGCCTGTTCATAACTCCGTTTCATTTCGAGTGATGCCTCGTATGCCTGAAGTGGATTACCCGTAGCTTTTGGATCAACACTGCGGACATCACTCACAAACTTTTTGAGGGCCTCAAAATTCCAGATATCTCCCCGCCCATAAATTTTGAGTAGATGCTTACCGCTCGATCCAACAAATCGATCAACGAGACTTGGTGGCAAATCATCGAGGGATGGAGCAACTGGGTCTGATACGGCAGCAAGTGCATGGAGACGACTAAGAAGTTCCCCGGCAGCGCGTTGTTGAAACATAGCCAACGCCTGATAGCATTCTTCAGGCCTCATTCGTCTAAGGCAGTCACGGGCTCGTTCCAGATGCCAAGCAGCCCTCATACCACCCGGTCGTCGTGCTGCCTCTGCCTGAGCCCATCCAAGTGACTCACCCAGAGCATCAAGGCGGTCGAGTGGGATCTGTGGAGGACGTTCTGGTAGTTGCTCCAGCCGCTGGCCTATCTGAGTAATGAGTGGCGTCTTGACTTCCTCATCTCCCGATAGAAGAGAAGCGATTTCATCGACTCGTTCAACAGTTGTTAAAGCGGCGAGTTTTTCTTTCCGTGCAAGCAACTCCTCACGCGAATCGGCAATTGACAGGGCGTACCAGACGCTCTGATCACATTCCTCGAGTAGTTTCTTTTCAACCTCAACACTCTCGAGACCATCGGGCTGAAGATTGAGAAGATTATGATCGTAGCGAAGGTCATGCATCCCTGAACTTAATGCAAGTGTTCCAGCTACTGCTGCCAACAACACGAGGCGAGGGTGTTGTGCAAAGGGTCGCAACCAACTGTGTACAGGAACAGGTTCAGGAATTTTTCGCCCAAAGCGACTTCGGTCAATAATTGCGATAACAGCCGGCAATACCATAAGTTCAGCAGCACAGCACAGCAGAATGCCACCACCTGCAATCAGCCCTAACTCAGCAACACCTACAAAGCTGGTTAACGCTGCGGAGAAGAATGCAATAGATGTTGTTATGGCCCCAGTGAGAATACTTGGCCCAACAGAACGACTCGTTTCAATAATTGCAGACTCGCAGTCACAACCCTCACGACGCATCGCTAGGTACCGACCTATGTAGTAGGTGCCATAATCAATCCCCACACCAATCATGGTGACAGTGAACGTAACGCTCAGGATATTCAGATGACCGACACTTCCTGTGGCCCACGCAAAAGCCCATGCCATACCTATCATTAGGACACCGTTGGCCATCAGTGCGTGTCGAATACCTCCAAAACCGGCCACGATAACAATCGCCACAGCCGCGAGAGACAATCCACTTGCCCACACCATTGACTGTTGGCTTGAACGCATTTCATCGTCTTCCATGACTGGTAGCCCAGTAAGTCCGATGGTTGCATCTGCATGTCGTTGTGAAACAACATCAATCTCTTTTCGTAAGGTATCCGTTGCTAATGAAGCACCAGAAAAACCTTCCTCCTCCTTGGCCAAACGCAGCAAGACAAAACCGAGTGTTCCCTCTTTTGCCAAAAGGTACTGGCTGGAAAGATCTCGCAGTGTTGACAGGCTCCCTGGCATACGTGGCCAAGGCGAGACATAGTCCTCGGGCAAGGACTCATGAAGCCGCCCTCTTTCAGCGGCTTCCAAACTGACCAGCAGGCTTTCACTGTATCGCTCGAGTGTCTGGATCGGTGGTTCATCGTGTTGCATCTGGGCCTGTTGTCCAGAAACAACAGTGGCTGCCAGACCGCCAACCATTGTGCCGACCTTCAGCTGACTCCAACCTCCGGCCAGAACTGGTTCAGTACGGCTTATAAAACGATCGATTGAGGCCAAGTCTTGTGGAGAAACATAGTGAAGCCCCTTGGCACGAATTTGAGTGAGATCAACTTCATGGAGAATTGAATAAAAGAGATCACTCTTCTGAGAGAGCTGCTGTGAAAGATCTTCCAGAGCAGCTACGGTTGCCGACCGATTCGTGCCTTCAACCACAACAACAGCGTCATCATCTTCACCAAATTCATGGATATAATCGATCCATAACTTGTTGTATTCACTATTAGGATCAAGGAGGTCAACGCGGCTAACCTTGTATCCTAGGGATTGGGAGGTCCATACTCCTGCGGCCCCAGCAGTCAGCACGGCAACGACCAGAATGAGCCAAGGCCGTGCAAGACACTGCTCTGCCCAAGCAACCATGAGTTGACTCAGCAGACTCTTCCCATGGCTGGTCGTTTTCTCTTTACTCAGACGTAAACGGCTCCTTTTTCCAGAGGAACGTTTCGTTCCTCTTTGCGTGACGGAAGTATCTTCAGGGTGATCCGACATAGGAAAAAGAGTGCTGCTACCTTCCAGAAATGCTGGGCTCTCGAATTCAAAAATCTCATTAAATAGGCACGGCGAGAGCATAGAGATGGGGGCCATCCGGGCCAAGACCTCATCGACCAGTCAAATGACGTAGGATGCGCAAGAATGCCAAATTATTCCGAATTTTCACTGGCCCACATGGCATGAAACATCCGAGAAATGGGTAGGTCAGAGATCAGCACAACTGGTTGACTGACATCTTAGGGGTTTTGGTAGGGGGGCAACTTATGCGGAAACCGCTGCGTCGCAGCGTCGTCATGGCAACAACGCCAACGATCGCTTCTTATCTTTTCGTTTTGACATGTGTTCTCTGGATAAACAGCACAGTCTGTCGTGCAGCATCTCAAGAGCCAGTTCATTCATCACAGAACAAATTCGCCACCTTTGGTACCGATTGGGGAAGTTCAAGTCGGCATGCACGACGTCGAGCAGAAGAGGCGCTGCCGCTTCAACAAATGGCAGAATCTGATCAGCTGGCAATTCAAAAATCACTTCAGTCAACTACGCTGTACCGTAGGCTTCCTGTCGAACTTTTTGCGTGCGACGGTGATCTTCTAGCTTTTTCTCTCGACAAGCCAGAAGCAATTGTGGACATCTGGAGATTGCTGGGAATTAGCAGACTGTCTTTAGACCCTACTGGACCTGATCAATGGCAGTTCTCTGATGGCTATGGCACTGTCGGTCAATTACGACTCGCCTACCGTGAGCAAAGACAAAATGGGGGCATGCTTGTCTTTCACGGAAAGGGCGCTTACACAGGCCCTCTCTCACCGAAAAACCTAACGGGTGGATGCGTCCTCATGGTTCGGTATCGTGAAGCTGAACCCACGGTTGACGGGAGACTGCGTCAAGCCATTCAGGTTGATGCTTTTCTGGACATGGACGGAATTGGTCTTGAGATTGTCACGCGGACACTCCAGCCACTCATTGCTCGATCAGCTGCAGCCAACCTTCATGAGATCTGTCTTTTCATGGCTAGCCTCTCTGATGCGACCATAGCAAATCCACACGCTGTTGCCACGCTCGCTGGAAGACTTACTCGAACTTCTGAATCTGATAGGAAAAAATTGGCCACGATTGCCAGCACAGTCAGCAGCCGACGGAATGCTCAGCATGCTCGTCCCAATCATCTTGCTGACAATGAAGGCAATGTAAATGCTGATCAGGTCTCAGTCGACCTTGCATCCCGATGGCTTCCGTCAGACGAACTTGACCATTTCCAGAAGCAATAGAAGATTTGTTTTCCACATGGGCTTCACAACGAATAAGGGCTCATGGCTGTAGGTCACTCGCATTACGAATGAGTATCTGGGGAACCACCGAGTGTCGCAAACAGAAGTCGTCGTTGTACCTGACCAGAAGAGTCACGAACGAGACTGAATCGATCGAGAATAGCGTCACTAACCATGCTCTGGATTTGCTCAGTCACCAGATCCTGAGGATCCTGACTGCCGCGGGCGGTTCGATCAAGCAACTGGCTCTCAAGGTTGCTCATGCTGGCAAATCCGAATGCCGACCAATCAGCTTCCTGAACTGGCTTTGTGCTCACCATTCGATGAACGGTACCACTCATGTGCTCAGCATAGAGCACCTGACGATCGCCGATTTGTTCGGCTTCTTTCACAAGCCAGGAACCATGGAATGGTATACCCGCAACAGATTGATCAACAAGCCTCCCGATAGCCGGAAGCTTGGGTTCGTGTCGATCAGGCAATGCTTTGAGTGGTTTGAAAATGTGCACTGCATCAAGTGGAACTGAGTCAACTGGAGTGCCCGGATCAGCAAACGTGTGGACTGAAACCTCACTTTCTGACACGCCAACAAGATATCCTGCAATCTGCACAGCTCTTTGAACAGGTGCTGTGTGGTCAATTCTACCGAGGCTACCAATACCGCTCTCAACATCGAAAGAAAGCACCTCAAGATATTGGGCAGGTGGCTTCCATCTTGGTACCGGCATGACATCAGGAAACCCCACAGATGGCTGGCCAATAAAAGGCCTTGGAAAAGGCTCTGGAAAAGCAACGCCTGGCAAATCAATGCGCCGGTCCTGCCCAACATGACCTCTGGTCTTCACTGGAACGGTCACAACACCTTGCTCTGGGAAAAACCCAAGCGCTAAATGATCGCCATCGCCTCGACGCCAACGGCTCCCAGTTATGTCAGTACTGCTACCCCTGTCGTCTGTGAGTGAGTAGCGATGCAAAAGCAACGGATTTGCAGAATCAGAAACATCAAAAATTGAAACTTGAAGGCCGCCCATACGGCCCGTCATTTCATCTGCATCCGAGCCTATCGTGAACAAGTGGTTTTCATCGAGTGGCTGAATGTGATCAGAGAATCCTGGTACATGAAGTTCACCAAGCAACACCGGATCAGTCGGAGAGCTAAGATCGACGACGAAAAGTGGGTCTGTCCTCAGGAACGTTACAAAATATGCTCGATTTCCAGCAAAGCGCACTGAGTAGAGATTTTCATTTGAGGCAAGGCCACGAAGAGCACCTATCTCTACCAGACTGTCTGCCTGGTGATCAAAGACCAAAACACTGCTGCCTTCATCCCATGTTTCAACAACAACGCGTAGGAACCCTTCCTGCTCATCCACTGCAAATTGATTGAGAATGTTGCCACTGAAGCTTCCCTGAGCACTAAGTGACACAACAGGCGACCCGCTCCCATCAAAATTAAATGTCACTTTTGTTATGTCAGTCGCTTGCTGACCCCATCGCAAGATACCGATGCCATCCCTTGAGGACGCACCGTGTCCATCAAAGACGTAGACACTTTCTGCTGTTGCAAATACCTTGACGGAACCCTTGGTGAAAAACCCCGTCGTTGCAGCGGACTGCAGCTCTTGACCTGAGATATCAAGTGCTGTGACTGTCGTAAGCTGTTGACAGTCACCTGCTTGGGGCACATCGATTTCTGTTGGTCCAACAAGGCCTCTTACATCGACTAAATTGCCGCTTGCGTCAGTTTCATAAATCTGAGGAGTCATGGAATCAAGCAACCGCTGTCGCACCCTGAACGAATACGAATCAGCTGTTTCATACGTTGCAACTGCCTTTGGAGTATCGACAATGGGTAACCACGGCCGATGAAAATCAGGTAGTGAAAGCATGCGATGAGATTGCTTTTCATGAGGACTGGTTGGCCCCACTTCTTCACTGTGTCCTGAGTCTTTCGAAACGACTTCAGGGTAAGGAGCATCGAGATGATGATTCAGCACAAGTCGTAAATGACCATCGACCATCCGAGAGCTTCCAAGTAAGCCATCGATCGTGAGCCGATTCACAACTGATACATCTGTAGGATCACTCACATCGAGAATCACAATCGCAGTCTGTGGCCGACCGAGAATAGGTGGCCATATCCCATGTCTGCCATGAGATGATTCCGCGGGTGCCATGTCGGCATGTTGCCTCGAAATTATCGTCAGCCTGTCGCCATACAGGTACATGCCAGCAGTCTGGCCCATTGTCTCGACAGTAATCTGATCAAGTAGCTCCGGGTTCATCTCAGAAAAACCACGAACAATTGAGAGTCGACCGTGCGCGAGAGCGTAGAGCGTATCATTATCTACCTCAACAAAATCGGCCTCATCAACTCCTTCAATCTGAGTATTGGTCGAAGAGGATGCCACTCCATCCAATGAAGCCTCATTGGGAATAGCGACGGATGTCATCTCACGGGCAAGCGTAATAACGCCGACGTCCGGTGGTCCAAAATTCGGGAGTGCCGGCTTTCCAAATACATGCTGCCATCGCTGCACAGCCTGCGCGACGAGCCAGTCTGCGTATGCATTAACGGATGCAAATGTTTCAATGTTGGACCCAATCTCAAATGCCACATCGGTCGTCCCAGTTTCAAAATCAACTGGTGCCGAATCTTCCTGAAGCGAGTCGTTCCCTGTCAGCATCTTTCTCATTTCAAGTCGTTCCGGAGAGTGAATACCTCCGGAGTGGCTACAAGAAAGAACCGGTCGACGCCGGGGAAAGGAAGAATACTTTTTATGAAAGCAAAAGAGGGGCATGCTATTTCCTGGATGATGAGTGCAAACGCGTAAAAAGGTTCCCTCATGTAGAGACCTGAGCTACTCGCTGTCCCTACAATTTCCACTCGTGGATGCCCCTGAACCCTTACAAAAATACTCCTCTTGAAAATAGTGATGTGATGTTTATTTGATCGGTCAAGGCGATGCAAAAATTCGACCTAAAAAGATAAAACTTCATAAAAAACCCATTTTATCTCTGCGTCGGTGCTGGCGTTGTCGCCATCTTCAGTTGTGCTTGAGACGCAACCACATATGGTCGCTTGTACTCTGGCATATAGCCTTTTGCTCCACGAACTGTAATCTGCTGGCCGACCATTGGAGCTAAGTTGACACTGGCTGATGGAGTCACAAATACAAGAACATTGTTATTGATATCGACGATAGCCCACCGAGGTGCATCTGGTCTTCGTGAAACGACCGTGGCCAGTCGGCCATTTGTTTCAACATAGTCAGGAGGCGTCCAGGTATTCTGGCCATCTGCTGGCTTTCCACCAGGCATGACACCCGGGCGAATGGGTCGGCTCCCAATGCCGCCAAGACTCGACCACAGTGAACCAATGCGCAATGGCGACGGTTCAACTTTGTCTCGTGCAGCGAGGGCACGATGCCTTCCTTGAATGGTTTCAAATCGGGCCAGCCTGGCATCAATTGCCTCGGCACGAAGTCGCTCTGTACCGGTCGATGCTCGTGCCGAAGCTATTCGCAAACGGTCTCGCAAGGTTTTTAGATCCCAATTCTGAGAGGGTCCTGTGACTGCGAGTGACAGAGCCAAATCAATATCAGAGAGTTCATCCGTGGGCGCCATCTGCGGTCCATCCTGAGGGGTTGCTGCAGGTTCTGGTGGACTCATGTCAAACAAACCACTTCCGACAGGCATCCAATCAGCCAAGAGGCGGTGCGCCCCGGAAATGCCACGAAGTTGCCCCGGTTCTTCACGTACTTCAGGATCTTCCGCCGGAAGTTGACCAGCTACTGTCATCACCTCAGAAAGAGAATCGCCGACCTCTCGCCAGGCATCGACAGCCTCACGAACCTTGACGATACTTGCTGACGTTTCCTCTGGAGAGGTTTTATTATTGGTTGCGATATTCGACGCTTGCGGGGCCAAGCCAATAGGTAAATCAAGATCTTCTAAACGTGCCCAACGAAACTCACCTGCTGGCGGTGCTACCTGAAGCCACAGTCCTTCATGCCTTCCTTCTTGTATCCGAACTTCATTGAGTACTCGCACGCGTTCGCCGGCTTCTAACCGAACCTGTGCAACATGCCGGAGGGCATTAATTTGTGAACCAATTCGTGAGACAGCACCATCAGTAATGACAACACCAATTTCAGAATCTTTTTCAATCTTTCGATCAACATCAGCTGCGCGTAACCAACTAAAACTACCAGTGAGTGGTCGGACGGCACCATAACCAGATTCACCCACACTCCAAAGTTCGAGTGACTCGCCATGGATCAGCCGTGCGGTTGGATAGAAATCATCTCCAGGACCTGCACGCAGATAGGTATGGGATGTGACGACTTGAACCCGCCTGGGAAATTGTTGGCCCGTTGCGAGTTGCTCTTCTGCGGAAATGAGTTGGGGGAAAAGTGCGCACCAGAAACCCATCGCCAATAAGACGAGATGTTTTCTGCACCAACAACTCCAGAAGGATTGGAGTTTAAAAAACAGAGTGGCAAACATTGGGGGGAGGATGGCACTCTTGTCCGTTGTTCGCAACGCCAAAACAATGAATCAAGATCTTCCGAAAAATCCACCGTTTAACGTAAAAAACGCGTAGACGAGGCTTGGGCTACCCTCGTCTACGCGCTGCATAGTTGGCGGCAAAGAAACCGCCTACTACGTTTCTTCTAGTCCAGGTAGACCGAGCGCTCAAGTGACGAATTTTCGATTCGACTCCGGCACGATTGAGACACGGATGGGCTTGCGGGAGCCCGCTCCTCAGAGGGGGTGTCCGGGCGGTTTAGCCACGACTCGGAAAGCTGGCAAAACAATTCTGACATGACAGCATGCTGTGCTGGCATCGCCATGACAGTACCCTCAAAGAAATTTGTGATCGAAAGGAACCATGACCACATCACCACCAACGCGTCTTACTCCCAGAGATCTTTTGGGCGATCAAGAACTTCCTTTAAAACGAATAATTGTTTTCTCGTGGCAGGGTCTTTCAGCATTGCAGCGAGTCTGAAATCGGGGACTCTCTCTTTCTTTTCCTGATCGCTTGTGTCCGTCATTCTGTTCGTATTGTCTCGCAGATCAGCCCATGGACTCTCAACAACACCGTCTGGGAGATGGTTGAGACCTTGATCGAATACCTCATGGATGTGGCGACTTATTTCACCCTCGTCCTGAGATGGAGATTGTATGAGCTCCTCCTGTTTCACTATTGTACGAGAAGTGGCTCGTTTTGATCGACCAACCTCGTCAGATATTGGCAGCGCGATAGTCTTTTCTTCACTCCCTTCAACAGGAACTGGTGACGGTTGCTTTGTTTGGATATATCTATTCAGAAAAGCACTAATCTCTGCTTCCACTGGATCGACTGAATCAACTCCTTCATTCTGTTCTGGGATGTCGTCTCCCTCAATCTCAGGTGGTGTTAAACGACCACATTCCGGACACTCAATGATTGCGAGAGCTGGGGCTACAAACGATGCCCCGCAGCCTCTGCATTGCCTTTCTCTAAAAGGTTGCTCAAGGAGCATATCGGGTTCTGTTTCTTTTTCATCATCAACACGGGCTTGCGGACCACCACCTACTCGACGAAAGAAGGCAACCACCTGAGAAATAATCCAGATAAGAACAAAAAGAAGTGGCAAGACAGCTTCCAGCCAGTCAAAGCCAGCTGCAAAAAGTGGATTGAACTGTACGTGAAGAAACATATGCTCTCTCCTTCCCTACTTTACGAGGATCACACGTGACCACTCGATGTATGTGCCATACGAATTAGGCGGGCGATGCAACCGGCGAAGGTGTTGCCGCAATCGACCGTCTCATTTCCGTATCAGCCTGTAGATTCTTGAGTTTGTAGTAATCAAGAATCCCTAGTTTGCCGCTAGCCAACGCATCTGATGTTGCTTTAGGCACTTCCTCTTCAGCTTCGACGAGAGCAGCCCGGCTTTCTTCAACACTGGCAATCATTTCTTGCTCACTCGCAACTGCCATTGCTCGGCGACCCTCCGCTTTGGCTCGAGCGACGCGAGTATCGGCTTCAGCCTGATCCGCCTGGAGACGAGCACCGACATTCACTCCTACATCAATGTCCGCAATATCAATAGAAACAATTTCAAATGCCGTATTTGAGTCGAGTCGACGGGTCAGTACTGTTTTGGAAATAACATCAGGATTCTCAAGAACATCACTGTGTGTTTCAGATGAACCGATAGCCGAGACAATACCCTCTCCAACACGGGCGATAATCGTATCTTCTGTTGCTCCACCAATCAATTGATTCAGATTAGTTCGCACGGTCACTCGTGCTCGAACCTTGAGCTGAATTCCGTCTTTCGCAATGGCATCAAGAGTTTTTCGTCCACTCTTCGTTCCTGGGCAGTCAATCACTTTGGGATAGACACTGGTTTGCACTGCCTCACGAACGTTTCGGCCAGCAAGATCAATAGCAGTGGCGAGTTTAAAATTGAGCTCACCAATCTTGGCCTTCGAAGCAGCAATAAGAGCCTGCACAATCAGAGGCACCCGCCCACCGGCAAGATAGTGTGCTTCGAGAGCTTGCAGCGTTATACCACTGTCATCTCCAAGGCCAGCTTGGACCGCCATGATCTTACTGCGAACAATGACTGTTGGATTCACCTTCTTAAAACTCATTGCGACGAGATCAAACAAGCCGATCCCGGCACTTGAAGCGTACGATTGCAGCCACAGACGAAGGTAGCGAGCAAGAAAGCCAAAAACAATGAGTAGAAGAACAACGCCAACAACCAAGACGATCAGACCAGGCACACCCGACATGGAACACTCCGTGATATTCTTCGTGGTATGTTGCCACACATTTTTGCGAGCAACCTAATACCTTGAAGCCTGTTTCGAATGGGGCACGAAGTCAAGCGCCTGAGGGTTTCTCGAAGTCATCAAATTTGAATTCTTCGAACGTTTTCACGCTTGAAATCGGACTTTCATCCCTTTTTTCTTGCAGTGAACTGGTTCCTTGAGCATCCTCAGAAGGCTCGGGGAACGCCCGAAGTTCAGGCTTGGTTTCAATTGTTCGGACGATAACCGCCCTTCCTTCTGTGCCCACAACCTCAATGACGGTTCCACTGGCAATCGGACCCGCTTGACTTACTGCCTCAATTTTCTCTTGAGCAATCTCCACCTGCCCCCATGGTAAAAGATCCATTGCGACCCGACCCTGTCTGCCAACAAACTCTCTTAAACGTTCTCTCTCTTTTCTGCCGGGAACCAACTCTTGGGGCTCCGGTGGAGACGGCATGATTCGACGACCGAGTGGCGTTGATGGAAAAAGATGAAAAGCAATGGCAAGAGTCGCCGGAACTGCAACCGCCGTAATGGCGAGTACAAGAAATCCAGAGCCGATGCCTTGTTCAACAAACGCCGTCGCAACAGCTGCCACAATCGCTGCGATACTGATAAAACCGAGCAGGCCACCGGATGGAATAAAAACCTCAAGGACCATCACAAAGAGGCCAACTAAGAGTAAACCGGTAATCCAGACTAGCGGATTCATAGTGTCTCCTGCGAATACGGAACAACTATGATACGACCGGAACGCACAGATGTGACTTGCACTGCCATTCCTGATTCAATCAGCATGTCGTCCGCAGAGACATCGTGCAAATGATTCTCGATGTCTGCTTTCCCTGCCGGAGCCAATCGCGTCACAGTCATACCCGTTTTTCCAATCAGATGATCGAGCGACATACCTTCATTCTGAGTGACACGTTCCGGTGGTACAAGTAAAACATGTCGCAAGACTGGTGTCGAAGGAAGCCAGCGTCGCACAACAACACCAAATACAACAACGCCAATTCCAGCACCAAGAATACCCACTAGTGAAGCCTGCAGTTGCCCAACCTGATAGCTGTTTGCCGGGAGTACAAAAGACTGGCTTGCTAACACCAGTGAGGCAACGATAAGAAGCCCACCACCTAAACCAAGAATGCCTATACCTGGCACAACAAAAATTTCAGCAGCGAGACAGACAACTCCGGCCAGAAAAAGCATGACTTCTAACCAGCCGCTGGTTCCATTGAGATACTGGCTCCAGAAAAAGATAATGAAGGCCACCATCGCAATAAATCCACCAAACCCAAGTCCGGGTGTCTGTATTTCTATATAAAGACCAACGCCCCCAATGAGCAGAAGAAGCCAGGCAAGTCCAGGGCTTGCAAGTGCATCAAGTAATCGATCAGCCCACCCAGGTTCGATACGCGTTATGTCATCGCCAAGCCCATAGCGTTCTGCAAGACCAGAGAATGAGGTCACGGGTCTCTCAGTCAAACCGTAGGCTTCAGCCTGAAATCCATCGACAAGAAGTGGGCCGGGGGCAAGATCTTGTTGTTTCTTCCACGAAGCCTTGTCTTTTCTCAAAAGGAGAGAACTCGAACTGAAATACTCCGTTCTCCCTGTGGTCTGCTGGACAAATCTGCTTACCTGGTACTCCGGTAAGACGAGCGCCAGGGGCAGTGCATCCAACGTCTTTAAATTACCCTGCATGATCTGTTGCCATGCAGCTTCAATTGCATCAGCCTGGCGAGCATCAATCGTCGCTGCACCTTCCCCACCGAGAACGGCTGTCTCATTCATAACAACCTCATTGCATGCTAGTGCGATGAGGGCAGAATCACTACGCGCCTGGTTTGGAATATATGCGACAGTCTTTACCTCAGCAGGATTTATTTCACGTAACCAACGTGCAAGCACAAGACTCTGCTCAGGTGATCCACCTGCTGAGTCAATCTTCAGACAAAGGAAGTTTGCTTTTGAGGCGATCGCTTCCTCAAGCCTGACGCGAACCCTCGCTATGTTGTCACTCGAGATTGGTCCAGAGAGGCTTACAACAGAAGCCTTCCAGCCCCGTTCCATTGATGGATTGAGCACAAGTTGTTCCGGATTGATATCGAGACTACGTGCCAAATCGGCTGTTCCTGTAACAAGGAATCGCACAATGCCGATTTCACGACACCGGCGTCCAGATAATGCAAGAGGCTGAGGGCCAATATCCTCAACCCGAAGAACTTGAACTTCGTCCCGAAGAGTTGGCACACGATCTGAAAGAACAATCTGGTCACCGACTTCCGTTATCGCACGGACAACGTGTACAGAAGGATCTACGAGCGCGACCGCAAGGGGCGGTGGGACAGTCCGACGGCGACCAGCAATATCTTTGTACGCTGCACGCACTGTCTCATCGACTCTTTGCTCATTTCGAACCGCTGGCCCGAGGAGTGCATCGGGAGCCATTACAATGTCTTCACAGGCGAGTGCAACCAAAACAGCATGACCTTGAACACCATTCGGTAAATACGCAATTGTCTTCACATTTGCCATCTGTGAATTGGTTAAGAATCGTGCCAATTCCAGCGACCGCCCAAAGTCACTTTCGCTGGCGTGTTCATCACTGGTTGCATCAAATTGGAGAACCAATTGATCGCGTCGGCCTGGGTTACTCTGAAGGCGATCCAACTGTCGAAGAATAGCTGCCCGGATAGCGTTATCACGGCCACCTGTTATGGGCAATCGCACGGCGACACTGACTGTTGAAGCTTCTACTGGCTGAGGGGGCTCGCCACGTGCTGCTGGAGCCAGAGCGGGCTGAAAACCCTCTCGCCCTACACCTTGCTCCGATGCCGCCTTCTCATCGGTCACACCAGCAGCAGCTTTTGCTTTTTCAACGGCCTCTGCCAAAGGACCGGCCTGTACGAACTGGTTCTCTGCACAGGCAGAAAACCACATGATGATCAGGCCTGAAAGCATGACCCGTCCGGCATACACGAACATCGGCCACAGTGAGGCCGCTGACCGAAACGTTTTGTACCATTGAGTCATACAGAACATGTGTTTTCCAGTAGAAGTCTACGATCAGGAGAAACCGAGTCAAAGGAAAGATGACTCTGTGGTTCCCTACAACAAAGACAAATTAAGTTTGGCTCCTTTTGGTAGAATTTTGAACTGACAAGAAACCCTCTCATACACAAAGAACTATGACAGAAACTCGCAGCGAACTCCTGAAAATCATTGAAGCACGCGCACTCAAGCGGGGTACTTTCACTTTAGCGTCAGGCCGCACGGCCAGTTTTTACCTTGATGCAAAGCAAGTTGTCCTCGATTCACATGGGGCCATGCTGGTCGGCAAAGCAATTCTAGAACGACTTCAATCGTTTGGTGAGTTGCCAGACGCAATTGGTGGTATGTCGATTGGGGCAGACCCCATTACAGGTGCCGCAGTCACAATAGCTGGAACAGCCGGCCTTCCATTGAAAGGGTTTATGGTTCGGAAAGAACCCAAAGGACATGGAATGCAGCGGTACATAGAAGGTCCTGTTGAGGCAGGGAACCGGGTCGTCATCGTGGAGGATGTAACGACAACTGGTGGTTCCTCTCTTCTTGCAATTGACCGAGCAGTTGAGTTTGGCCTCAAGGTAGAGCGGGTCATCACGGTTATTGACCGACTCGCCGGTGCCACTGAAGCATTTGCAGCACGAGGGATTCCCCTGGAACCCCTGGTCACTATTCGTGACCTCGGCATCGAGCCGGAATAAACGAACGTATGATGACAAAACATGAGTACTGTCAAAAAATGAGCTCTTATTGTGAATCATGACGATCCATGTCCTTTCACAAGAACCATCAAAAAGAAGTCCCTTTACCCAAAATAAAGTGGTGGTTTGTCAGAGTTGCTACCATACAGGTTGAGAAGGTATGAACCTCTCATAATGGAGCGTTTGGCATGACAGCATTGCAGACACCTGTCACTCGATACGGAAAGAGACTCGGTCTATTTTCGGCCCTCCTTTCCTGTTTTGTCTTTCTGCCTGCTACGGCATTAGCGATAAGCAGCAGCACGGAGGACGACTCAATAAGCCAGCAGAACGTTGCTAAACTTATTGCTCAGCTTGGGGACACAAAGTATGCAATACGTGAATCAGCAACACAGCAATTACGATTGATTGCTGATCATGCAATTGATCAGTTACTTGATGCAGCCAATCAAAGTAATGATCTGGAGACTGCGCTTCGTGCTCAGTGGATTCTCGAGACGGTGTCGCTTATTGGGCCAGACGATCCACCAGAAGTAGCAGAACTGTTGAAGAATTTCTCCAGCAGATCGCTTTCCCAACAGATTAGTGCACTCAGCAGACTGATTCGTCTTGAAGAGAATGCAGGGGTCAAACCGCTGGCACGCCTGATTCGAACAAATCGATCTGCGAGCACGTCATACCTTGCAGCGCTGATCCTGCTACAAGAGTGGCGGCCTGGTGACCCGTACTGGCCACACCTCGTGGCACATGTTCCCGATGAACTTGCTACAAGCCAGCGTCCTGCGGCACTTCTGATAAATAGTCTGATTGACTTCTCTCAGGTGGCAGATGATCCAGAAAACAAATTGGATACAAAAAAAGATGCCTTCAATAATCTTGAATCGGCAGTGGAGCAATTTCTTGAGCTGATACCGTTTCACGCACAGACCTTTGGAGGCAACACCACGACACGTGAAGTGAGTGATCTTGCTCGAGAGATTGTTGTACGCTGCCATGCTCGCGCAGCGATACAAGCCGGCTTTCCTGATCGCGGTGTTGCAGTGGCCAAAGAACTCTTTGATCTCATAGGCGTAGATTCAGAAAAGAATCAACTGGCAACGGCTGACATTCTTTTCTGGGCCGCACACTCCGGGCTTGCCAATCTTGTGGAACATTTGCCGGAGAGTCTGCAGGCGACCATAGAAAACCAGGTGATCACGCTGTATGCAGCAGCACGTTGCAAACAATCAAACGGAAATGAAATTCTGGCAGATGAGATGGCGCAACGTGCCTTTGCTTTAGGCAGTGATAAGACGAATGAACAAATGCTAGCTGCTGTTCGCCTTGATCACTGGGGGCTTGTCGATTGGGCAGACCGTGAGTATCGCCGAGTGATTACTGCACCCAATTTATCCGCTCAGCAGATCATCCCATTCTCAATACAGTGGGCTGAACTGCTGAATGACTTTGACCGGTGCGAAGCGGCCTCTACCGTACTCCAGGATGTATTGACCGGTTCACATGGCGCCGTCAAAAATATTCGAGTTATGGATTCTCTTGGGTATTCAAAAGAGGCACTCACTGCCCGTCAGAAGTTTTTTCTATCTCGAGCTGACAAAGAAAAGAGTAATAGAAAAAGTGAAAGACAAGCTCTCGATAAAGCACTTGATGAGTACCCTGAGGAAATTGACACGCTCATCGCGTACTACCACTTTCCAGGCCTCTCACCTACCGACAAGGAACGAATTGTCGGACTCATCAAAGGAGCATTGAAAAAACTGCAGCTGCGGATCGACAGAGAACCTGACGCACCCAATCCGTATAACGAATACGCCTGGCTGGTAGCAAATACTGAGGGAGATCTGTTGAGAGCTACTCGCTATTCAAAACGTTCTTTGGAACTTGATTTTGATTCAGCAAGTTTTCTTGACACGTTGGCCCACTGTTATGCAGCCGCTGACAATGCAAATGAGGCTATCCGCTGTCAGGTTGTTGCCCTACGGAAAGATCCCGGGAGTCATACGATTCAAAAAAACCTCCAGAAATTCTTGTCCATGCAAAAGTAATCGTTCTGCACGGGCAGTGTCGCTATTCAGTGCGATAGAGCGGTAGATATCGATAAGGCAGCTGCAGGCAGAGAATGGCCTTGGCAGTCACCTGCAATCTGTCACTTTCTCCAGCAAAGAGGGCCGGGTCCCAACTACCTTGTTCTTCTTCCTCCTGCTCCTGTGTTCTCAGTAAAAATCCTGTGACCTTGGCGTACCACGTATCAAATTGCTCGCCTTCGATATTCCGAAGCACCTCACTCGATAGCAGCAGAAAGTCTGCAGAATGGGCGAATGAGTTGCCTTCCAAAGGTGGAGCAAACCCTGAAAGAAAACGAGAGCCGTCTACCATTGCAGGTGAGTTCTGAGGCTCTTCTTTGTATTGCAGCAGAAGCAAGCCAGCGGCTGTCGCTGTCGGATCTGGAGGACCTGCAGCGGTGCGACCAAAGCGTGACTGAAGGATTTCTGGCGCGCCACAGGCCGCTGATTCAAGAAAGACATCTCCTCTTTTAAGAGTAGCGACTGAAGGTTTTACTCCACACGATTGGGCAACCTGCATTGCAAGCAGTGCACGCAAAGTAGGCAGTACCGTTTCTACTGTATCGGAAGAATTACGTTGCCATGAGCCTTCTTTTGTCTGACGATCCACCAGACTTTTCAGTGCGTAAACAGCATTTTTCTTTAGCACTCGGTCGTTACTTAAAAAGCTGGTTTCACAACCAGCAACAACCCCTGAAATGAGACCTCGCAAATCGACTTCAACCGGACCAACACCCTGCGGATCTACTTGAGGCTGAGAAGAACCAAGCCACGTAAGTCCTTTCCGGACAACTTCTGGATAGTCTTCTAACCACACCGCGGTGGCAGAATCAGGTTCATGAGTGACTCCCTCTGCCAGAAATGGCAGCAGAGCCAGAGCGGTCGTTGACTGACTATTTCCACCGGTGGGCATCGCCAAAAAGTCCTCTGGACCCTCTGGCATGCCTAAAGCCGGATTCTCCCCTGCGGCTAAAGGCTTCCACGATCCATCTTCACCTTGCTTCGTTGCGAGCCATGTCAGAGCAGACATGACAGATGTTTTCGATTGTTGTGATCCACCGTACAACGCAGCCAGTAACTCTTTTGATTTCTCTGTGCTTCGACCCTTCAGACCACCTCGACGATACCGGACGGTCTTGTCCATCGAGGAAACAACTGCTTCTGGTAATACGCCAGGCTTATTACCCGGATTTTGAATTCGTATGACCAGAAGCCCGGATGTATTGAGATGATCTGCTGTTGCTAAAAGTGGGATTGAGTACACACCGGGTGGTGTTTCCTCCGTTGTGTCGACTACAAGGGCACACCTGAGGGCACCCTCTTCGAGATATGCCGGCTCAACGGTAACTCCAGACGGCGGGCTCTCTGCAGTGACAACGACTGGCCCGTTAAATTTCGCTGGAGCCAGATCCACTCCAGTGAGGGCCTGCAAGCCACCGGTGAGCGTGCGACTCAGTGACTCCAAAGAATCTCGTTGAAAGGTAATGTCAATCTTTTTCTGCTGACTCGGCAGAACCGCCGCATACACCAATTCTTCCATTTCGAATGGATGCTTTGTCACAATGAGTGTCAGCGGCACAGAAACTTCTCGACCAAAAATAATAGTTTTTATTTCCTGTGTTTGCTTCCCCTCTGAAGCATCTTCTGATGCTGCTACCAGAACTCGGATATTATTGTCTTCGATTGGCTCACTCGGCAGACGACACAGTGCTCCTTGTGTGTATTCAACTGGTTCCAGCGTGAATGATTCTGCAAATCCATTTCTTTCAACAGGCACCCGCAGGTTGACAGTATCTCCAGGCTGCAGAAAGACAGGAGGCATCGCTCCAAAAGATGGCCGCGATACAACAGGCAGATCGATGTCAAATGTTTGCTCGACAGAATTCTGGGCCATGCTCAAAGCTATCGTAACGGTCACATTTCGTTGCTGATCACCGAGCGACTGATTCCCAGAGAGTTCGATCTCGAGCTCTGATTTATCTTGTGGTATCTGTTTTTCAAAAGTTGCCTCAACACCAGACGGTAACTTTGAAAGACTGACGTCAATTGGCCCTTCGTTATTATTACGATTGATTCGTAGTGGGACCTTCACTGTTTCAGTAGGCCTCAACGTCACTGGTGCAATGGCTTCTACTTCAAGCGCACTGACACGAGGCACTCCGAGATGATCAATTTCTTCCGGCAGTCGATCTGAGTAGCAGCCTGTCACAAAAACAATCAACACGAAATTTATTTTCAACATGTATTGCATTTGAATGCGTAGCTGTTTGAAATATTTGAACATAATCCCGACCCATTTTATTTGCTTCAATACAAGCATGCCAACGTATTGTCTGCCAGCTGATTCCTTCACGTCGACGTCTCCAGCAATCTGGCATACTCTATTCTTGCTGAAGAAACGATTTGATCCAACTCCAAGGCAGAGTTTTCCATGCAAACAACGATGGTTTCAATCGGGGACACTTCACTTGGTGTCCAGATCTGTGGGTCGGGCCCACCACTGGTTCTCCTTCATGCATTTCCTTTAGATCACACCATGTGGCATCGGGTCTTGCCACTGTCCAATCATGCACGTTTGATTGTTCCTGATCAGCGAGGATTTGGTAGGAGCACACGTAACGATCCAGAAAGGTCGCCGATAGTGAGCATTGCTCAACTGGCTGACGATGTAGCAAAACTCCTTGATGCCCTTGATATTGAAGAACCAGCTGCCATCGCCGGCATTTCAATGGGTGGATATGTGGCTCAACATGTTGCCGTTCGGTATCCTGAAAAAGTATCACGTGTCATCCTTATCGACACCAAGTTTTCAGCAGACACACCAGAAGCTCGAGCAACCAGAGCTGATCTTGCCGCAACAGTTGGCAGAGTGGGCCAACAGGTTCTTGCAGATGCAATGGTGCCAAATCTTCTAGCGGCAACAGATGCAGCCCGTTCCCAACCAGAAAGAGCTGCAAATGAAGAATTTCTTCGAAAGCTTATTGGCAAGCAGTCTATTGCGACGATCCAAGCAGCACTTCAAGCGCTCGCCGATCGCCCGGACATGTCTGGACCCATGCAGCATCTTGAGAAACCAGTACTCCTCATCTGCGGTAGTGAAGACACAATCACACCACCGGCGGTTATGGAGTCTATGGAGAAGATTCTTCTGCAGGGGCACCTACTGATTGTTTCCGACGCTGGTCACCTGGTCCCTTTGGAGGCCCCGGTTGTTTTCCACGAAGCCGTCCGTTCCTTTCTTGCCCGTCCAGTGGAATCGGCCGAGAGTTCCTAGGGACCGCCGGATTCATTTGGCCAGTACGTGAGCCCATCGTGCTATTTTGCTGTGGTGGCACTGTTTGCCCTTGAGCATCCTGTGAGTTGCGTAATTGCTGCCGAAAGAATTTCTGTGCACCTGAGGGATTATTTTCAATTGCTTCCTGAATTGAACTCTTCAGAAGTTCTGTGCGTCTCGCCCGCCAATCAACTGGCTCTCGTTCTGAGGTACCAGTCGTTACCTGACCAACACAATACCCGAGTACGATTGAGACGCCGACGGCAATTGCAGGTGCAAACCATTGCCAGAGATCGCCTCGCATCTGTGCAAAACGACTTAATTTTCCAGGGCGTTGATGCCTGCCATCAACGGCAACCATCTCAATTGTTGTCGCGAGGAGATCTTCCGGAGTTTCTGCCTCTGGTAAGACATCAAGGGTTTGCCACAGTTCCCCGAGGTCAG
>ERZ802830.25-NODE-25-length-118182-cov-12.6601_pt1 | contig 118182 bp, 106 predicted proteins | sample MGYA00345654_ERZ802830 | MGnify/ENA primary metagenome ERZ802830 (study PRJEB30503, sample SAMEA104212375) | marine metagenome | biome: Westerlies Biome; feature: [SRF] surface water layer (ENVO:00010504) within the epipelagic zone...; material: water...
CATGATTTCAAGACCGTAATCACCGACCAACCAGCCAACGTCAACGGGCGAACCGCCATAACCCACGAAGTCCTGCTCAGCATTGACGCAGGATGATTGTCACCTCCAACACATTGAAATTGCGATACTCTGCAAGTTAGCGTGGCTCAGATTTTTTAAAAAAACCCTACGTCCCTAAGCAGCCTAACCGCATTTTTGTGTTCGATTTGTTGAAGCTCCCAGACCTATGCGTCCATCGCTGCCCTGATATCCTCATCTGCCATCTCGCGGCCAAGATATGCCTCGATTACCGCTGGGTCGTTCTTGACGAATTCCGGTGTTCCTTCAGATATCTTCTGCCCATGGTCGAGAACACTGATGGTGTCACAAGTGGACATCACAACTTTCAGGATATGCTCGACAACGACAATGGTCAGTTTGTAGCGCTCCTTCAATGTCATAATGGTTGCCATGAGGTTATCGACATTGACTGGTGACAGACCCGCACCGGGTTCATCAAGCAACAACATCTTTGGACGCATAGCAATTGCCCGACCAAGCGCCAGCAGACGGCGTTGTCCACCAGACAATTCAGCGGCTGGAATCTCGGCATGCTCAGCGAGTCCGATGAACTCAAGCAGCTCAAACATTTCATCTTTGACAATTTTGTCCTGCCGGCGCACTTCAGCGCCATTGAAGAACGGTGCAAACGGACTGTATTTGGTGTGAGGGTGATACCCGACCAGCACATTGTCCAATACGCTCAATTCACCATAGAGCCGAAGCAGTTGAAAGGTTCTGGAAAGCCCATGTTCCGCAATGTAATGGGCCGGCTTACCGGTCACATTAATATTGTCGAACTCGATATAGCTTCCTGCATCCGGCTGATAGACACCTGTCAGCAAGTTGAAGAATGTTGATTTGCCTGAGCCATTTGGCCCAATCAGGCCATGCACTGTATTCGGCTCAACTTTAAGACTTACGTTATTGATCGCCTGCAGGCCACCAAAGCTCTTGCTCAGATTACGGGTTTCTAGCAGTGCCACTCAGTCTCTCCTCACTTCTACGAACGAACCTGCGGTTACGCTGGAAATCCTCAATCCAACCACCGATACCGCGGGGCATGAACAAAACTAGCAAAACCATGGACAGGCCAAATACCAACGGCTGAAAGACAATTGGTCTATCCATGAAATAGAAAACCAGATCCTTTGTTTGGTCGTAGGCAATCGCAACTACAATTGCTCCAATCACACCTCCCCAGACGTTGCCAATGCCCCCAAGGACCACCATTAACAACAATGTGACCATCTCAATCACGGTAAAATTATTGTGATGAAGATAGCCAGGTGGCATGTGCGCGAACAGCGCACCGGCAAGACCGGCGTAAATTGCGCTTAAGACAAAAGCGAGCAACTTATATTTCACTACATTGATACCATTGACGGAGGCAGCAATTGTATCTTCACGGATGGCTTGAAAAGCGCGACCAGTTGCCGATCGAAGGATTGAAAAAGAGAAATAGATCCCAGTAATGGCTGCCGTCATCACGAGATAATAATAGCTTGTGAAGCTGTCAAAAACGAACGAGCCAATTCTAGGCGCAGGGATCATCATCAGGCCCGTACTTGATCCCAACGCTGGTGTCACGGCGATAAAAATACGCACTGATTCGCCAAGGCCCAATGTTGCGAGGGCAAGGTAAGCGCCTTCTAAACGTACTGATGGCAGACCTATGATTAGTCCTGCAAAGGCCGTCACAAGTACCGCTGTCGGAATAGCTGCCCATATAGGCCACCCAAAGCCCAAAGCACCACCAAATCCGCCAGGTTCCAAGGACAACACAGCAGATGTAACGGCACCAATTGCATAAAGGCCGATGTGGCCGACAGTAACCTGCCCACAAAATCCCTTCACGATGTTAAGACCCACTGCCAGCAGAATGAAAAGGCAGATACGGTTTGCCAAATCGATCAGATATTCATTAAAAAGAATTGTCAGAACAAATGGCAGTGGCAATAACAATGCATAGGCAAGAAGCCATGGCAAAAGCCGGTGGCGTTTTGCCAGACTGTCAATGAAGTCAGCCATGAATGACAGAATTCCCATGAGAATTAGTTCCCCGCGTTAGGACAAATTATTTGAAGGTGTCAGGCGTCGGTGCAGGCCGTTGCCTGCACCGCTTATTTTAGCGAATTATAGACCTATTCCAGGCCAAAATCCGGCTCCATAGTCACGCGGGCCAGAACCTCTGTTTCAAAGTTCTCACCGCCCTTTGTGTAACCGATCAGAACAGCTGTTCTGTTACCGTCACGACACTGTGGTGTTGCCGCAGCACAGAAACTGATTGGGCCTGAAGCAAGTCCCTCGTACCCCTGAACATTGGCAATTGCGTCGCGAATAGCCGTACGGTCATCGGCAAGAGAGCCTGTGAAGTTTGTGTTCTTGAGCGCAATTTCCATAATTCTCACCAAATCATATGCTTGTGAAAAATCATGGTCCGGCGCGTGAATGCCATAACGTGTCTTTACCATTTCGTTGAAAAGTTTGGCAATCGGACGCTGGTCAGCAGCGGCGTACGCAGCTGTGAAAAACACACCTTTTGCTGCGTCTCCAGCAATCTTTGGCACAGGAGCATTTGATGCTGATGACGAACCGATGCGGCGGACATCTTCACCAATGCCAGCCTCATACGACTGAACAAGCGCACGTGCCATTGTCTCTGCAAGAGCAGCAACAAGAATTCCATCAACATCCATTGACTTAATTTTCTGCATATGCGAGCGGAAATCCACTTCCTTCTCCTGCACGTCAGCACGATACGCAGGCTCTACTCCAAAGCGGGCCTTCATCTGCTTTTCCATGTTGGCACAATCACCAACAGACGCAGCATCTGCTGCACAGATATAAGCGATTTTCGTTCCAATATTCTCGCCAACATATTTGGCATTTACCCCACCATAGTAACGGCCTGAGACAGGAACACGGAAAATCCACTCACTTCCTTTTTGGGTGATTTTTGAATTAGTTGAGTGAGGAACCAACTGCGGCACGCCGGCTTTGGCTGTAACGTCCACAATAGGGAGTGTCACTGACGAGCAACTTGAGCCAATTAGGAGGTGAACCTTTTCCTGAAACACCATTTTGTTCGCATTAGCGACACCCTTGTCTGACTTGCATTCGTCATTCATTAGGGTGGCTTTGATCATGTTGCCATTGATACCGCCCGATTCATTTATACCCTTGATTTCATCCATCATCATCTGGCCATAGGCTTGACCATTCTCACTCACCATTCTCATGGTAATGCCGACTCTGATATCGTCAGCGAAGGCAGCGGTGGCAGTAATGCCGATACCGGCAGCAACTACACCGGCAAACATTTTATTTAATATTCGCATTTTTTCCTCCAGTTTTCTTATCTAGGTTGAATACCCTTGTAATGATTTTTCAATCACTACGCCTTTACTTTTGCGTCAACCCCCAACAGCCCTGATGGTTTAAACATCAGCACAAGGATCAACAGCAAAAATGCATAAATATCTTTATGGCTTGCCGAAATGTAGGCCGCGCCAAGATTTTCGAACACGCCTACCATTATACCACCAATGATTGCTCCCGGCAGCGAGCCAAATCCGCCAACCACAGCAGCCGCGAAGGCTTTCATAAGCATCAAGTAACCCATTTCAACTTGAACCGACTGCATCGGCCCAATCAATACTCCCGCGGCCGCCCCAAGTCCGCAAGCAAGACCAAAGATCAAGGAGATCATCAATGGGACGTTAATTCCCATCAGATAAGCGATATCCTTGTTGTGGGCAACCGCTCTGACAGCCAAGCCAGTTTTTGTATGACGAAGGAAGTAATGCAGAGCAGCCATCAAGGCGACAGAAATAATCGCCGTCAGTACATAACTTTCAGGGACCTCAATATCTCCGGGAAAACTCAATCGGGGAATATAGTCAAGGTTGGCTCGGAAAGGCTCGGCCTCTGCGCCCCAAATAAAATAGGCGACATTCACAAGCGCTACAGACATACCAAATCCGCAAATGATCATCCCCATGCCAGCAACTGTATAACCTCCACCAGCACGGGTAAGGCGTCGGTAGAATACCCGTTCCACCGCCATTCCCAGCAATGCGGTAAGCACCATTGCCCCAATCAATGCAATTGGATAAGGAACACCAACATTGTGGGCAAGAACAAGGCCAAAAAAGGCTCCGAACATATACATCTCACCGTGGGCAAAATGCACAATATCCAAACCTGAATAAATCAACGAAATGCCAAGGGCGACAATGCCATAGACAACGCCAATCGTGACGCCAAAAATGATAAATGCTAACAGCGAGTTATAATCAAAACCCATGTTATCTTTTCCCCGCGGTACTGCAGCTCATTTCCTGAGCGCCTTAGATGAATTTGCCACTGAGCCACCAAGGAAAGACTCCTTGACAGCCGGATCGCTGATCAATTTTTTTGCCTCACCCTCCATCATGATTACACCATCCCGAATGATGTAACCATATTGGGCAAGGATCAGCGCCATCCGCACATTCTGTTCAACAACCAGAATTGTCACGCCAGTCTTGGCAATCCGGTTGATGTTGGAAAAAATCTCCAACACAACTTTCGGCGCCAGCGCAGCACTGGGTTCATCAAGCATCAGCATTTTTGGCTTGGCCATCAGGCCACGACCAATTACCAACATTTGAACTTCACCACCAGATAAAGTGCCAGACAATTGCTTGCGTCTCTCGCGAAGTACCGGAAAAAATTCGTAGACGCGTTCCAGATCTGCCGCGGCAGCTGCGCGGTCACGGCGGGTGTAGGCGCCAAGCACCAGATTTTCCTCAACCGTCATCGCTGGGTAGGCCTCTTTGGCCTGGGTTACCTGAACAAGGCCAAGGCGCATCCGTTCATGAGGTTTCATGCCCGAAAGGCCTACACCATCGAACAGAACCTCACCCTCCATCAATGGGATCAATCCTGAAACAGCCTTCAGCAAAGTGGATTTACCAGTACCGTTACCACCAAGCAGCGTGACGATACCACCAGTTGGCACCTGCATATTCACGCCACGCAATATTTTCAGATTGCCATAGCCAGCGTGCACATCATTAATCTGAAGCACCCGATTCCCCCAAATCCAACAAGCCTTGATAAATCGGCTTTTTTCTCGGAAAAAGATTCGAATATCACCGCTAACTTAGCAAGACCTTATTTGAGTTGAGTGTGATAGTCTGGGCATATTTGGGCAAGTAAAGGGCAATTTTGATGAAATATCATCATTTTTGCCTGAAGTGAGTATCTCATTCTTCTGACACCCCTCACTCAGTACGCAACATTAAGGCCCTCACGGATACGGTGTAGCATTGATTCGGGCGTCCGTTTCCACCAACGGTCGCGCGAAAAAATCTCGATTTCTACCGGCCCACTATAGCCCGCCTGTTCGAGCATTGCCCGCCATCGCAGCAAATTGATCTGACCATCACCCGGCATACCCCGATCCAGACGCAAATCAGAGGTATCAGACAACCAATCCGACACATGATAATTCAGAATACGTTTGCCCGCCCTGGTCAACTTCTGATCCAACCGGTCCTCCCACCAGAGCGCATAAGTGTCGATGGCAAGGCCGATTTCATTGGCCGGCCCCACCTGATCCAGCAGGTCGAGTGTTTCGCCGAGACTGGAGACTATGGATCTGTGACCACACACCATCGGATGCAATGGCTCAAAGGCCAATCGCACATTGTAGGGTATCGCTAGTTCATTCGCCTGCGCCAACAGCTCCGGCAGGTATGTTCTGGCCTGATCAATCCCGCCCTCAAAGCCGGCAGTCTCAAGCCCTCCCGTGATCAAAACCAGCGTACGCGCCTGAAACAAATCCGCCCTGTCCAGCATGGCGCGTAACGCATCAGACCCCGCAAACAGCTCAGCCACACAAAGCGATTCTGCGATCAGCCCACTATCATTCCAGATTGACAGCGCCTTTCCTTCACCACAGGTTTCAATCATTGGGTTCCACAGGGACGTGCGCTTCATTCCAGCAGCCACCAAATGGGCAAGCGAGGAAGCAAAATCACATTGTCCAGACAGGCAAACCTGATGAACGCAAAGATCATCAAGCCCCAGTGGCCGCACCGGCACTACCATGTGGCGCGCCCACCGGTTACATCAAAAACCTGCCCAGTGGTAAAGCTGCAGGCAGGCGACGCGATGAAAGCCGCCATGTTGGCAATTTCCTCGGGGGTGCAGAACCGCCCCATCGGGATACGGCTCTTTTTGTCGGCAATATATTCATCAGTCATCCCATCGAGCAGATCGGTGACCGCAATCGATGGAGCAATGCAATTCACCGTGATATCGGACGGCAATATCTCCCGCGCCAGCCCTTTGGCAAACCCGATCACACCTGCTTTCGCTGCACCATAAGGCACGGCACCGGGATTGCCCTCCTTTCCAGCGACGGAAGAAATGATGATAATCCGTCCTCGCTTGCGGGCACGCAGATGATGAAGAGATGCCTGCACTGACAAAAACACGCCCGTGAGATCAACGGATATCACCGATTGCCACTCATCAAGAGAATAGTCCCATAGCGGTTTTGTCGGCCCATTAATCCCAGCATTCGCAACGATGCCGTCAATATCACCAAGCGCTGCCAACGAGGCCGCAAAACCAGCACGCGTCTGGCTTTCATCAGACACGTCAACGATCTGCGTATCCGTAAAGACCGGATTATCACGCATGCCGCTGTCGTCCAGATCCCACCCCGAAACCCGTGCGCCCAACTGGTGAAACAGGGTGCTGATAGCAAGGCCAATCCCTTTTGCAGCACCGGTCACAATGAACGCCTGGCCCTCAATATCCATCGGTTTCCGCATCCTAAGACTCCCCATTTTGTGTCCGCATCAAGTAACCATCGGTTCCCAACCCGGCACCTCAGCCATTTGGCACCCACTGCAGAATATGGTCACCAACCGCAACCAACTCATCATCCTGATTGACCACCTCAATTTTGCCAACGGATCTTTTGCGCTCACTATCAATCGCGCTGATCGTATAGGTCAGCGTCACTGTATCCCCCAAAAACACTGGCTTGAGAAATCTGATCTTGTCATATCCTACTGAAACCGGTGTTTCATCGGCGTCCCTGCAATGCGCTATGACATTTGTCGAAACAGTGGACATGAAACCAACAATCAAGGCGCCATGAGCCATCAAACGGCCATAGGATGATTTTTCCATATAGACTTTATTCACGTGATTGGGTGAAAAATCACCGGTGATACCAGCAAATTGGTAAACATCGCTCTCAGATACTGTTTTGGTAAAGCTGGTGCTGTCACCAATTTTTACATAGAAATCTTCCATCCTCGCCTCGCTATTGTTCCAGAATTACACGCCTGCCACTGGCCGCTGAATTGGCTGCCGCCAGCGTTGCTGCAAGTGATTTGCTGCCATTTCTGGCATCAATGATTGGTGTTTCAGTGCCGCGCACGATTGCGCAGAGATGTCTGCATTGGGCAATATAGGCATCGATAAAGGGTGTCTCGATACGCTCAGCCGTGATTTCGTCATGCCAGTTGCCATCCTCGCTGGCATGTGACCAGAGAGTCAGATTTGGGAAATCAAGCGCTCCCTCAGTTCCAAGAAAGCGGATCGCATTCTGGCCGGTCTTTGGAAAGCGCACATTTTCACCAAGGGCCATTTCCCATGTCCAGGGCGTTGGTGTACGGTCTGACAGCAGGAAGGTGCCAACCGCAGAATTGGTAAATTTCATGCTGATTGCGACTGCATCCTCTTTGCTAAATTCCTGATCATGATGTGTCATCTCAGCCGAGACCGTGGCGATATCCCCGCAGATAAAGCGCAGTAGATCGATTTCATGGATCAGATTAGTTAGAATCGGGCCGGCCTTCACATCGCGCCGCCAAGCAGCGTTGTAGTAATCATCATCCTTTCGGGTTGTCCATTGGCCCGTCACCGCCATCAATTTACCGATGCGCCCCTGTGCGATGATTTCACGTGCCATTGCCGCACAAGGATAATACCGCCGTTGGTGCCCGACCAGAACGTGACAGCCCTGTTTTTCAGCAAAACGAGTCACTTCATCTGCTTCTTCAAGAGTCGCAGTAATCGGCTTTTCGACCAAAACAGTCTGACCAGCCTCAAGCGCCATCATGATATCCTGATGATGACGCTCGGTTGGTGTGGCGATGATTACCGCATCAATACCGCCCTTTGCCAACATCGCGCCGACATCGGGGTAAAGAGGGATGCTCCGCGCCGCTGCTATCTGGACTGTTGCGGGTGAGGGGTCCGCTATCGCGGCAAGGGTGATTTCCGGCACGTCCTCCATCGCCTTCATGTGCCGGGCGCCGATCGAGCCAGCGCCAATCAAACCAACCCTAACATTGTCCATCAGGTCTCTCCCTCAACATCCGTGAACAACAATCCATCCATCACACGCGGTGCCACGCCAACATATGGTGCAAACCCCATCCGGTTGAGAATATCGCGCTCCAGATCCACCCCGGGGGCAATTTCAATCAGGCTAACCCCTTCTTCCGTAAGTTCAAAAACAGCGCGCTCTGTTACGTAAATTATTCGCTGACCCTGAGCAAGCGCCTGAGCGCCGGAAAAGGTAATTTGATCCACCTCATTTACCAGCTTGGCGATACGGCCATGTGCCACAATCTCAAGGCGTCCTTTTCCAATTTCCAGCCGCGTGCCGCCCGTGTCGAAGGTGCCACAGAAAACCACTACATGGGCGTTTTGGGCAATGTCGATAAAGCCGCCAGGCCCAACTGTATTTCCTGCCAGTTTGGAGACATTCACATTCCCTGCGGCATCAATTTCACCAAACCCAAGAAAGGCGATATCCAGTCCACCACCCGAATAGAAATCGAATTGAGATGGGCCATCAATCATGCAGTTCGGGTTCATCGCATACCCAAACAAATCGCCATCCATTAAGCGCCCGCCATAGGTTCCATGCTCGATCGTCTGGTAGTAGCGATCCGACATGCCATCCCTGGCAATTAATTTTGCCACCTGATCGGGAATGCCGAAGCCGAAATTAATCACCGCGTCATCGACCAATTCTTGACGGGCACGTTTGGCGATAACCAGTCGGGGTGAAAACTGTACTGTCTGTGCTTCAAGGTCATGGGTAAATCGCTCACCCGATACAGCGGCGTCATAGACAAGCTCATATCCCTGTCGCTGGCTCTCATCAATCACCACCACGTCAACCAGCGCGGCCGGGATTCTAACTTCGCGGGCTTTCATGCTGTTTCTCGGAACCCGGCCCTTGACCTGAAAAATCACCTTGCCACCGCTGTTATGCGCCGCCGCTGCCATCGCGTAGATGTCGAGATTTGCGGGCTCTTCTTCAAGTGAAATATTGCCATCCTCATCAGCATAGCTACCGCGAAGCAGGGCCACTGAAACAGGGATCGGCAGATATCGCAGATAATCCTTTCCATCAATGGTGATCACCTCAGTCAGGTTGGCCTTCGCGGCATCATTCATACGCCCCCCATCAAAGCGCGGGTCGACGAACGTGCCAAGACCCACATGCGTAATCAAGCCGGGTCGACCGGCAGCAACCTCACGCATCAATTGCATGATAACCCCACCGGGCAGAACATAGGCCTCAATGTCATTATCACGGGCCATCTGTTGCATGCGCGGTGACCAGACCCAATGGCCACCAATCACCTTGCTCGTCATACCCTTATGAGCAAACCGGTTCATGCCGCGTTCCTGTCGGTCACCAATGCCCAGCGCATGAATACAGGTAATGCTCTGAGGATGACCCGTCTTCAGAAAGCGCCGCTCAACGGCTTCATGCAACAGACTGGCTTCAACCAGACCGCCGCCACCGCCCACAAGGCCGACAACGGATTTGTCCTCAATGAGTGCCGCTGCCTCATCAGCAGACAGGAATTGTGTTTTACCCATTTCACTTACCCGTAAATATCGTAGACAGAGCTGTCACCGCGCATCATCTGCTTGGCCAAAACCGCACGATGGATTTCCGAAGTGCCATCATAAATTCGATAGATGCGGGCATCCCTGTAATACCGCTCGATTGGCAAATCGCGGCAATAGCCAGCCCCGCCAAAGATCTGCACGGCGCGATCAACGACACGGCCCATCATCTCGGCCGCCTGTACCTTCATCATGGAAATGCTACCCCGCACCTCCTCTCCCGCATCAAGTCGGCTCGCCGTGTGCCAGAGTGCAAGGCGCGTTGCATTGATCTCCATGGCCGAATCCGCCAACATCTGCTGAACCATCTGAAAATCACCTATCGGCGCACCAAACTGGCGGCGCTCACGCGCATAATCGAGACATTGATCCATCACCAGCGTAGCTTTGCCGATGGACCGTGCCACCACTTGGGCGAGGCGAACACGGCCAAGCGTCGCCAAGGCTAGTTTCAAACCCTGCCCCTCGTGGCCAAGCAGATGGTCGTTGGACAGCACAACATCCTTAAATTGCATCTCAACATGCGAGGTGCCGCGCAATCCCATCATTGGTTGATCACGCCCAACGGTAAAACCCGTCATTCCCTTTTCCACGATGAAGGTAGAGATACCCCGGGCGCCAGTAGCTGGATCGGTAACTGCTGTCACCACAAAGAAATCTGAAAACAGCCCATCAGATATGAAATGCTTCGCTCCATTCAAAATCCAGCCTTTACCGGACCGTTCTGCTTTCGTTTTGATTGCCGCAGCGTCAGAGCCCGCCTCAGGCTCGGTGAACGCTATGGAAAACGTCCTTTCTCCTCTTACTGCCGGTAACAGATAGGTCTGCTTCTGTTTTTCACTTGCCTCCAGCAGAATTTCATAGACATTGCCAAACGCGCGTCTGATCAAAATATCGGATGTGCGGCCAAACTGCTCTTCGGCCATCATCCATTCAAGAACTGAGAGGCCACCGCCGCCAAATTCACGAGGAATATTGATCGCGTAAAGCCCCAGTCCCCTTGATTTCTCCTGTATTTCGCTTGCCACCTCATCAGCCAGATAGCCACTTGTCTCGACACCCTCCTCAAGCGGTTTTAGCTCACGTCGGACAAATTCTCGGATCGTCTCAACAAGAAGACGCTGTTCTTCGGTAAGGATAAAATCCATCAAAAACATCCCTTTGTGGCACCGCCATCAACACTGATCCCGGTGCCATGGATGTGGCGTGCCTCATAGCTGCACAGGAACGACACCAACGCCGCGGTGTCCTCTGGCCTGCCGAGACGCCTGATACCCTCCTGGTTCATCCGTTCAGCGCGCACTTCATCTACGGTTTTACCCTCGTCGCGCGCGCGTGTTTCAAGCAACCCTTGCAGGCGTTCGGTCTCTGTCTGCCCCGGGCTGACCCAGTTCACATTCACATCATCGATCAACCCTTGGCCTGCGAGCGCTTTTGAATAGTTCGCCAAAGCCGCATTGACGGCACCACCAACCATGAATTTATGATCAGGTGTCCGCGCAGCGCCGCCAACGACCATCACCACATTGCCATGCGATTCCACAAGCGATGGCCAGAACAGGCGAGAAAGCCGCACGGCTGCATGAAATTTGAGGGCAAAGCCATCTTGAAAATCAGCATCAGGCTGTGCGGGAAACGCCCCACCTTTTGTTGCGCCAGCACTATGCACCAGAATATCGCACCCCCCAAAGGCCGCATCATGCGCGGCAAAGGCGGCTTCGCATCCTGCCATCTCTCTGAGATCAGCAGCATACGTCAGCACCTTGCCCGATGCTTTCTCAGCAATTGCGGCAAGGGCGGCGTCAAGGTGACGTTGCTGCGATCCGGATATCATGACGTCTGCCCCTTCACTGGCAAGACGCATTGCGATGGCACGGCCAATCCCACGCGAACCGCCAGAAACAAAGGCTTTCTTTCCATCAAATCGGTTTGTCATTGCGTCATTCCTTTACGTAATGTGTTTCGATGCCCTTCACTAAGCCATACAATGCGCGTAGTGTTGGCACGACAAGCCCTGCCTTTTCAGCAAGTGCAAGCGGCTTCCCATAGATGAATTCAACCTCGCTCTGCCGCTTCGCCAGAACATCAAGGCACAAGGAGGACTTGTTGTCTCCAGTGCCGCCAGGTGCCGTCATCATTTCCAAACCTTCGACAACGGCACTTTTTTCAAGCATCACCCCTTCGGAATGAGCAATTGAAATCGCTTCATCCAGTGCCGCAAAACAAACTTTGCGCAGGGCTTCAATCTGCAAAATTTCCGTACTGGTTAGATTGGCAATCCCTGAGACGGCGCTCATCGTCATGTTGCCAAGCAGCTTCTTCCATATTTCGGTCTTAATATTGGCACTGGCCTTGGTCTCCAACCCAGCAGCGGTGAAAGCGACAGCAATTCTATCGACGCGATCTGACAAGCCCCCACTCCATTCACCGATATAGGATGGCACCCTGTCAAAATCCTGAATATGGCCCGGCCCCAGACGTGCGCCGGCCATTGACGTCAAACCTCCAAATACGTTCTCCGCCCCAAAATGCTCGGCGAGGGTGTCCTCATTGCCAAGACCGTTCTGAAAACTGATGAAAATCGTGTTGGTGCCAGCGAGATGGGCCATCGCCTTCGCGGCATCCGCAGTCGCTGTTCCCTTGCACTGCACCAGAACCAAATGCGGCTCTGTCACCTCACTGGCTTCATATTCTGCAGTGATCCGCTGGTACCGCTCCCCCCCAAGGCCAGAAATATGCAGCCCATCCTCTCGAATGGCGTCAATATGATCGTGGTCATTATCGACAAGCACAACATCGAACCCACCCTCAGCAAGGATGGCACCAAACAACGCTCCCATACCGCCGGCGCCCATCACCATCACTTTTTGAATTGGCTCGGTCATTGTTCCACCTCCATCACGCCTTTCATGATTTTTGATCTTTGCCCCCATTCCCGTCTAAAAGGCGATCAACCGCATCAAGACCAAGCAGGAAGGAGTCCACACCGAAACCGATAATGGCGCCACTACTGACGGGAGCGGTCAGGCTGATCTGTCGAAAGGACTCACGCTGGTAGTTATTCGACATATGCACCTCAACCCGTGGCCCATCAAACATCGCAACAGCGTCGCGCAAAACAACCGAAGTATGTGTATAGGCAGCAAGATTGAACAGAATTGCCCTCGCCGTAATGCAGGCCTTTTGAATGGCTATCACCAACTCACCCTCATCATTCGACTGCATCATGGAGATATTGAGCCCAAGCCTGCTAGCCTGCGTCTCCAATGAAGACATTATGTCGACCATCGTATCGCTGCCATAGATCTGCGGCTCACGTGTCCCAAGCATGTTCAGATTGGGGCCAAAAATTATCAGCACGTCAATCAACGATCATGCCCCCTATTAGCCAAACCCATTGCTTAAAATTGTAACTCGATGATACCAAGTGACCCAAAATCCGCTATGACATTGTCACCAGCCACAAATGGCTGTGGAACCGTTGCCGCACCTGTCGACACGAAATCACCAGCTGCCAATTCATACCCACGCGCAGCAAGATGATTAACCAGATCGGCCACTGCTTCAGCGGGCACGCAGCGCATCTCACCAAGGAAATTTTCCGCTGCATCGGCACCGCTAACAGATAGCGAGATCGGATGATTCTGAAAGTCGGTGCCCTGCCAATCCTTGACTTCATAACCAAAGACAAATGCCATCCCGCCGCCGTTATCGGCAATTGTCAGCAAAGAGTTTTCAGCCTTGCTTGCATCTTCAACGATATAGCGATTTCCGATGATTTCGATTGCGGGATGCAGCGTCATCATCGGAACAAGCTCTGCTGCGGTCCACGGAGTACGTCGCATGACAGGCGCCTCGACCAGGCGAAAGGCAAACTCAGTCTCGACCCGTGCATTTGGAAAATCAGAAATCAGTAAATCATGTTTTGGCCCAACATAACTGCGCGTGGCAAAAATCCGACCGGGTATGACATCATCATGACCATCGAGCTCACGCATCTTCTGGCTTGTCGCTCCAACTTTCCAGCCGGCGAGACCTTGACCAAGGAGGAGGTGCATTTGATCCTGAACATCATAGGCTTCAGCTCTGTCGAGAGGAAACATATCACGCGTCAGTTTCACCGGCTGTGCCGGATTTGGCCACGCCGCGGCGAGGTCATCAGCCAGCTTGTCCAAGACGGCGTTCCGCATGTTTTTCCCTTCCTCACAGGCAGTGGCAGTAGCGCACCAACACCCAATTACACACCTAAACCAACAGTAATTTAGCATATGGGGATAGGTCAAAAATGATGTAAATTCATCATTAAATCTTGGTCATCTGCGCTGGTCTGTTTCGTTAGAAAAGTTGTTTAGATAAATTGTGTGCGCGGCAGATTATCCGATGTATAAAGTTGGAAATCCACCACCGAGCTCTCCAGTTTTGTCACATATCCATGTTGCTCAGAGATAAATTCAACGGCCTGAAAAACCTGCTGCATAGGGTTGGAATCCAGGACAATATCGATCAAACCTGATTGCAGGTTTTTGATTGAATGAGGGCTTAGGTCATGCACGATCTTGGCGACTGAGCGGATTGTAGTTTCATGCCTACCGGCCTCAACGAGCATCTCAAGAAACTCGTTGTTGATCGGGCTGTAGAGGACGCGGATATCCTCCTCAGCCTGTAACAAGGCAATGACTTCACCAAGCGCCAAGGTCAGCGGCTTTGTCTGATAGAACCGGCGCAGTTTTTCCTCCTCGCCGCGATTGGCAAAAAACTGCTGGAACCCCTTGAAGCGTTCCATTTGCGCCCAGGCCGTCGGATCGGGTTCGATGATGAGGATACGCCCCCCCTTCCGGCAAATAGCCTCGCTGATCTTTGCTGCGGACTGCCCCGCATTGAAATTATCAATACCAATGTAGCAATGACGTGCGCTATCAGGAATATCGGTGCTTATCGTCACGATGGTTGTTTGTTTGGCAAGCCGTTTGATGGCATCCGAAATCTGCGGTAGGTCGCTGGCGAACAGAATAATCCCATCGCGGCTTTCGGCAACTGCCTCCAGATGGCTTATCAGACGCTCAGGATCGTCAACATCTATATGCGTCCGATATATTGTTGCCGGAATGTCGGCCAATTTGGTGACTTCCTTGAGAGCCTGATTCAACCGGGAGTAAAACGCCGAATGATTGCGAAAAAGCACAGCCTCAATTGACAACCGACGTTCTCGATTGCTAGGCAGAACACGCTTTGTTCCGAGAGACTGGGCGCTCGCAAGAACTCTGGCGGTTGTTTTCTCACTTACACCACCGCGCTCGTTCAGCACTCGATCCACTGTTGCCACGCCGACGCCTGCGTGGCGGGCTATATCCTCGAGACGGTTTTTACGTGAGCTTCGAGCCACATCACCTCACCTTTCAGTGAAAATGCGTTTTGAACAGGTCAATACATTTGCGAAAACCATCCTCAAAGCTGTCATTGCCGGAGTGGTAAACACTCTCAAATGAGATAACACCCTGATAATTGTCCGCACGGAGTGCCGCGGCCATCGGCGCGAACTGATCTGCCAACTGTCCTTTGCCCATCTCCCGCACTTCCAGAGTGGCGCGCGGCGTGTCGACCATCACATCCTTGATGTGAAGATGACCAAGATAGCCGTCTCGGACCTCTTCATACCCCTCGGGAAAGGCATTTTCATGACACCAACAATTGTTTGCCGGATCCCACAAAACCTGCAACGTGTCCTTGGCGTCCAACTCGTCAATCAATTTGCGGGCGGTGTAGTTTGAATTGACCATGGTGCCATTGCCCGTCTCAACCACCAGCTTAACCCCCTCTGCACGAGCGAGGTCAACCGCAGGCGCGATCAGCGGCGGTAGTGTGTCCCACGCTCCCTTCGCTACATTCCAATGTTCGGCGCCATGAAGTCCCCACAGGATCTGCTCCTTTTTTGAGGTCATGATCCGAACCAATGGCGATCCCACCTCATGCGCCATGGCGATCACACGTTTGAGCGCATCCATATGTTTTTCGTGCAACGCATCACCTGGACGATTTGCCGTTGTCATGCCGGCAAAAATATGACGCGAAAGACAGGATACGGGCTTGTTGTGGCTACTCAACAATTCCTTAATCTTCGCGATTTCATCTGGTGAATGGTCACCAACCTCCTTGTCCCAAACGAATTGCAATTCAGCATATTCAAGATCAAACTCGCTCATCACTGTGAGCGCATGATCAAGGTCACGGCTTATGCCGTCACAGATAACCCCAGTCTTCATAACAATAACTCCAAAAAATCTAGCGGTGCAATTCGGCGCCGACAATCTCTTCGATGACGCGGGTCACAACCCAATTGTCACCAGCCGGATACTTCGTTTTTCCTGCATGAAACAACTGCATGGCCGTTGTTGCCATATGCATCGGCACGCCCATCTCCTCGGCAAGCGCCAATGAAATGGTCAGATCCTTGTGCATTGTGGCAATATGGCTTCCGGTGTTTTCGAATTTGCGGTCAATGATGTTCTCCAGCGCTGTTGACATGACACCACAACCCGCCCCTGAGGTGGAGAACACCTTATGCAGCACCTCTCCAGAAACACCGGCTTTGGCGGCGAGAACAGAGGCTTCAAAAGTTGCCGAGAAAATCGAACCAATCAACGTTTGCAGACAGGCCTTGACCGTCTGGCCCATGCCAGCTTCCTCACCCACATGATGGATAGTCGATGAGACGGCATTCATAGCTGGCGCGCAGGCCGCCATCACATCTGGCTTACCTGCTGCCATCATCGTCAGGGTGCCACCCTGTGCGCCGGGAAAACCGCCGCTGACCGGACTGTCGATGAGATTAACGCCGGTCCCCTGCATCATTTCACCAATTTCACGCGCTTCATTTGGCTTTATCGTTGCCGTCAGGATAACAGTGCTGCCAGTGGCCATCTGGCTGACTATGCCATCATCTCCATCTCCGAAAAGCACTGATTTTGCCTGTCCGCCCGTCATCACCATGACAAAGACGAAGTCGGCATTTTGCCCTACCTCAGACGCGTCCTGCGCTGGAACACCGCCCATGGCTGCAAAAGCGTCCATCCGGTTTTGGTCAAGGTCAAAGCCGGTTGTCTCAAAACTATTCTGGAGCAGGTTTTTTGCAAGACCACTGCCCATATCGCCGAGGCCAATCACACCAGCACGCATCATCCACATTTCCTCTCAGGCAAATCGGGCGCGGTATTGTCCCCAATTACACGCTATCGCGCCAGTTCTTTCGGGCCAATATCCCCGATTGAGCGCGCCAGACTATCCTGATTCGCCTCACCAACCCCACCACGACTGGGTACTGGAGTATCAAAGGCAAAGTCAGGATCAGTCAACTGTCTTTTCCATGTTTCACGCATTTCTCTCCAGGCCCCAAGCAGGGTTCTGGGTTCGGGCATATCGTCTGCCGTGGCTTTGTGCAGCGCTTTGAGATTGTAGCAGGGGACACCGGCATACATGTGATGCTCCAAATGCCAATTCATATGCCAATAAAGAAATTCTGAAACCGGATCGAGGGTGACGGTCCTTACCGATTTGCGAAAATCGGTCTCGTTGCTTTTGAGACCACAATGCATCGTCACGCCAACAAAATAGCGCCACCAATTCGCCAGAAACGGCGAGCCTGAGGTCAGTAATGCAAGTATCGGATGTCCAATGGTAAACGCGCCGGCAACGAGTGCCGCGTGAAACAGCAAGGTGATCCTGGCCCAGTTTGTGGCCCGCTTACGATGCTCATCAAAGCCTTCGTAAAGTTCCTCACCCCATGAATTATAGGGATTGTCAAAACGATTTGTGGCGATACAGAGAAAATTATGCATTGTCGGCAACAAGCCCTTTGACTGATAACCTCCAAAGATATTCACCGTGAAAAGCTGTAGGATATATAGTGCACGCAGCGATGGTGTCGCCGGCATGATTTCCTCACGGTCACCCTCGGGATGAAGGGTAAAACGGTGATGGTAATTATGGCTGAACTGGTAGATTTCGAAATTGCTCCAGCCGATAAGCGCATAAATGCGCAGGAAAGCCTCGTTCAGTGACTTGGTACGAAACACCGTGCGATGACATAACTCGTGATGCGGGGCGGTGAGAAACGCCGCAATTGTCCCATGACAAAACAACACTAGGGCAAACGGCAGCCATAGCTGCTGCAGAAACAAATAAAAGGCAGCGGCCCCAGATGCTACCCACAGGCCAAGATGGCCGAGCGCCAAAAACAGCCCACGACTGTCATCGGGCGTCATCAGTTCGCGTAATAGTTTCTTATCGACAGGACAACGGTACCAACGAATCTGAAGTGTCTTGCTGACATCACGCATTGGCGCAAATTTTTTGCTCTTCGCGGTTCCGGTTAGCGGGTTCATGCTGCACCTTATTTATAGTTGATGTTTTTGTGATGTTGCGTGGCACAGATCCAACAAAAATACCGGCTGAAAGCATAGCTGAAAAATGAGGTTTTTCCATCAGGAACAGTCACAATCGCACCTAACTTTAAGATCATCACCGCATTCATCATGTTTTTATTGTTGACACCGACAATAAAAACTGACCATCTTCGTGGTGGAGGAAACAACAATGCCAAAAAAGGGAATGCGTGGCATTCGCCGTCAGCAATTCATCAATGCAGCCATCAAGGTGATTTTGCAGGACGGACTTACAGGCATTTCGAATGCCCGCATTGCCATGTTAGCAGGCCTGTCTCCCAGCCTTCTGCCCCATTATTTTCCTGATAGAACATTACTTCTCGATGCTATTTTACGGCAAATTCTTCGCCGCTGTCATACCATCGCCAAAGAGCATCTTAACCGGCATGAAGACCCCTTGGACCGATTGCATATTCTGATTAACACGCATTTCCGGGATGACCTGTTTACGCCAGAGATGAAACGACTTTGCCGCGATATGCATCACGCAACCTATGATTCCAAGATACTTAAAGCCACATATGGGACGTATCAGAATCGACTGCTGTCTGCTGTCCGTTGCGAATTGCACCCGCTCGTGAGTGCGCGGTCGCTTGATGCTGCCAGTAGCGGTTTCATTGCTTTGCTCAATGGATTGTGGATGAAAGCACTTTACGAACCCGCGCTGTTGCAGCCAGCCGATGCGGTTGACCTGCAAAAGCAATATCTGCGGATGATAACAACGCGCATACGGATCAAGGCTGGAGACAGTCTCGGTTAAGAGAGGACAGAGCCTAGAAAATGCCGGCAAAAATCAGCCGCACACCCATCACCAAAAAGGCAATAAGAACGAATTTACGAAAAAGCTCCTGGGACACGCGACCGCGCAACAATTCACCGATCCGAAACCCAAGCAAAACGACAACGAGACCCATCAGTGACTTGATCGCCGTGACCGGCGTTAGAACTCCCGAAAGATACAAACCAAATGCCAAGGGAAAACAACCGGCAAGAAACAGAAAGCCGGTTGCAGCAATAAATTGTTCCTTTGGCGTATCGCGCGCCATCAAATACATCGCCACAGGTGGCGACCAGATCGAACTCAACCCGCCCAGAAAGCCAGAGAGAACACCCACACCGAGCTGCCAGCGCAGGCCGGGACCAATTGGCAGCGAAAGGCCAAACAGCAGATTTGCCGAAAAAATGACCATGGCTAAACCAATCGCGACAGTAAGAAAGCCCGTTGGGAAGGCCGTAATGTTCCATGAGGTGATAAAGATGCTGACCATTATCGCGAGCGCGAAATATTTGTATTTTCTCGCCGTCTGCAGCCGCTCCTTAGAGCGCGAGAACTGAAAGAAATTGGTGACAATAATCGGTATGGTCAGCAGCGATATGGCCTCTGTCGGCTCCATCACCAGGGTCAGGAATGCCATCGCTGCCGTTGGCAGCCCAATGCCGAGGAACCCCTTGACCAACCCGGAAAACAAAAAGATCAGCAGCATTGCAGAAATGACGAGTGGGTCGAGCGATGGCAAAAATGACAGGGGCATTGGCATGTTCATCCCGTTGGTTGATCAGGTCTGTCAGCCATCGCCATGCACCAGATCAAACAATTTCAATCGTTGAACCTTGCCAGACGGACCTTTTGGCAAATCCTGCAGAACATGAATGACGTCAGGCGATTTGAATTTGCCGAGTCTCGCAACACAATGTGCGGCCAATTCAACTTCACTCACATCACGTCCGGGTTTCAGCCGGATACCAGCCTCAACACTTTGTCCATAATTGACACATGGCACCGCGAATGCCGCTGCTTCCAGCACCGCCCCGTGCTCAAGCAGCACCTCATCAACTTCACGCGGTGCAATATTCTCCCCGCCCTTGATGATGAGCTCCTTGATCCGGCCGGTGACAAAGACAAACCCATCCTCATCAATGTGACCGAGGTCACCCGTTCGCAACCACCCCGCAGGCGTAATCGTCTCCGCGGTTTCCTCTGGTTGGTCTAGGTAACCCTGCATGACATTGTCACCACGCACCAGAATTTCACCTGTTTGATTGGCAGGTACTGGCTTCTGGTTCTCATCACCGATCATGATCTCATTACCAACAGCAACACCCGGGGAGCCTATTTTCCGGGCCGCGGGTGGCATCGGGTTTGAGAGAATTTGGGCACCTGTTTCGGTAAGGCCCATGGTTTCGATAATCGGAATGCCAAACTTTTCCTCAAATTGGCGGTGAATCTCCGGTGATAATGGTGCCGATGCCGATCTTGCAAAGCGGAGGCGGTCCCGGTCAATGGTGACGGGCACCTCGTCATTCAGCAGATAAGCAAATAATGTCGGTACAGCGCTGAACCAGGTGACGTTGTTCGCTTCAACCTGCTGCCAGAATCCACTCACGGAAAATCGATATGGGATCACCAGCCCTGAAGCCGAAGCCAGCGTTCCCATGACAGTCACGCATAATCCATTGATATGATAGATGGGCAATACACACATGCCAATATCCGCAGCGGTGATATCATGGCCAATGACGACATTGTTACCAGCCGCCAAAAGGTTCCCATGTGACAGAATCACCCCTTTGGGATTGCCTGTGGTGCCCGAAGTATACATCAGCAAACCAGCGGTCTCGGCCATCGGCACATGGCGCGGCGCAGCATCAGGCTGCGCATCCATCAGCCATTCTGGGCCAGTCGCGGTATCCAGACGGATCAGGGTGATGGCCCGATCCATGCTGCTGATTGCCTCTTCTATAAGTGCGCGATGGTCATCAGAGACAAGAATGACTTTGACGCCTGAATGGTGGATCACGTAATTCAGAACCTTCACGCCGGCCACCAGATTGAGCGGTGTTGCCAGATAGCCACCATAGGTAATTCCCGCAAATGTAAGGCAAGAGCCAATTGAATTTTGCGCAGCAACAGCAATTGGTGCGCCCGCGGGCAAATCAAGGGCATCGAGGTGGCAAGCGATGTCACGGGCCCGATGCGCCACCTCATGCCACGCCACCGTCTGTGCCGTGTCGGGTGAGGTCAGCCAGATATTATCCGGGCTGGAGGACGCGTTGGCATCAATCTGGCCAGTGATTGTCAATGTCATTTACCGAACCTATCCCAATAGTCACCAAAAATTTCATCAAGCTCGGGACGGCGCTCGGGCACAACACGAACCACATCCACCCGATTGACAAAATGCCGCCAGTTCAGATTGTCATCAATCGAGTTGCCGCCCCAGCTGCCGCACCCCATGGTCAACGAAAAGGGCAACCCATTGTTGAAGAACCCACCCGTAGCGAAGCAATGGGCCTGATTGACGATAACGCGGCATGTCTTGGCCTCCATTGCCAGACGATGTGCCCGGGCATCGTTGGTTGAGTGCAAACCAAGCGAGTGACCAGCTCCCTGAAAATCCTGAATGGCGACAGCCTTGGCCAACGCATCATCGAAATCGGACGCCCGGTGAAGTGCCAGAAAGCGCGCCATCTTTTCACCAGTCATCGGGTGCTCTGGGCCAATTTCACTCTGTGGCGCGACGAGAAACTGGGTAGCGGGCGGCGCATCTTCCAACATGCCCATTTCCCCCAGAACCTTGTCAATGTCCTGCGCCAGCAGAGTTGTTGTCATTTTGCCATCATGCCAATGCAGCTTTTCCAAGCGTTCAACCTGTGAGGTGTTGAGCAATAATCCTCCCGCCCCCGCGAGGGCTGCAACGACCTCATCATAAACAGCGTCAACAGCAATCACTGAATTCTCGGACGAGCATGACGTGGCATTGTCAAAAGTTTTGGAGGCGGCAATCTTTTGTGCCGCTGCCGCGATATCGGCTGTTTCATCAATGATGGTCACAACATTGCCCGCACCAACGCCAATGGCCGGTGTTCCAGACTCATACCCAGCACGCACATTGTTCTGCGATCCTGTGACGACAACAAGATCGGCCAATTTCATCAGCCGTTCGGTCTTGGCACGTGAGGGTGGCGCTGGAACCATCTGCACAAGATTATCCGGCAGACCAAACCGGCCAAGTGCCTGATGGATATCAGTAAGCATGGTTGTCAGCGGCTTAACTCCCTTCGGCGACGGCGCCAAGATAATCGCATTACCTGTCTTCAGGGCATTGATGATATTGTTCACCGGTGTTGCCAGCGGATTTGTTGATGGGACAATGGCAGCGATAACGCCTTTGGGGCGCAGATAGGATGAAAGGCCAGTCACCGCATCATCACCGAGGTGACCAAAGCTTGTTACATCCTTGAGATCACGCATCAGGCCCAGTGTCTTGTTATGATTTTTTCGGATTTTGTCCTCAACCCGGCCAAGGCCCGTCTCCGCCACAGCCATTTCGGCCAGCATTTTATTTCGCGTCGGCTCCATCAGCACCCAAGCCACCGCCTGACAGGCACTGTCAAACAACGCCTGTGAGCCTTTGGCCTCGTATGAGTTCTGCGCCACACGCGCCTTTGCGACCATTTCATCAATGGCAGCAATCTCTTTCATATCCGTCATTTTGTGCCTCTGGTTACTGCCGGATTATTGACTGGCAGTGCTCCTGGAAGAGCCAACAGCCTTATAAATGCCTGCAAGCAAGGTTAGTGCGCCAGCAACAATCAGAATCAAACAGATTGGTCGCGAGAAATAGGTGCCCAAATCATAATGAACCATCTGCATCCCTTGGGCGAAATTCTGCTCACCAATTTTGCCAAGGATTATACCAAGCACAATGCCGGGTATGGAATATCCTGAGCGTCTCAGCAGAAATCCAATAATACCTGCCCCAAACATGACAATGACGTCCAGTACCAGACCGCGACCAATATAGGACCCAATTGACGCCAGAAGCAAAATCATCGGTGCCAGAAACTGGAACGGGATCTTTAGCAGATAGAGGATGGTCTTGGTTTCAACCAATCCAATAAAAAGAATTGAGAGATTGGCATAGAACATTGCTGCAAAAACAATCCAGATCAACTCAGGCGAATTGTAGAAAACCAGCGGGCCCGGTTCAAGATCGTGCATCTGGAAAACCGCAACCATCATTGCAGTAAGCGCACCTCCCGGAAGGCCAAGCGCCAGCAGTGGTATCATCGCTGCGCCGGTTGCCGCATTATTTGCGGTTTCAGATGAAATCACACCTTCAAGCTTACCCTTGCCGAAGCCCTCCTTGTCGCGGGACCACCGCACAGCTTCGCCATAACCCATGAAGGCAGCCAGAGTGGCGCCAATACCTGGCAGAATGCCACAGAAAAAACCAACCAGAATTGAGCGAACAACAGCGATCCTGTGCGCCCATATTTCCAGAAATGAAGGGAATGACATGCCAACTTTGGGCGCGTCAAACTTGCCAGTAGCCTTCTTTTCCGCCTGCACGAAAATCTCAGACACGGCAAAGAATCCCAGGATGGCCGGCACAAAGGCGATACCGGCGGCAAGATCTGTAAACCCGAAATTATACCGGTTGATGCCGCCAACGGGATCCTGGCCGATTGTTGCAATAATCAGACCTAGAAGTACCGACATCCAACCCTTCCAGATTGAACGTCCCCCTACCGACGAGGCAACCGCCAAACCAAAAAACACCAAAGCAAATATCTCCGGTGGCCCGATATTGCGAATGGCCCAATTGGCAAGCGGTTCGGTAGCCGCCATCATCACAAGTGCTGATGCCACGCCCCCAATCGCCGAACAGAGAACAGCCGCCCCAACTGCCTTTCCCGATTTGCCTTGACGAGTCATCGGATAGCCGTCAAACGCCGTCGGTGCGTTTTCGGGCGCCCCCGGGATGTTGAACAGAATTGCCGTGATGGCACCGCCATAGGTGCCGGTACAGTAGATAACAGCAAACAGCATCACACCCTGCGCAGGCGTAAGGCTGGCGGTGAATGGCAACAGAATGGCCGCAAGCGTGAGCATGCTCACACCTGGTATTGCACCAAACAGCATTCCCCCCAGAACCCCAAAGACAAAGATGGCGACAGTAAACGGGTCACTAAAAAGAGCCAAACTTCCGGCAGCAAAATTTTCCCACATAATTTTTTCCTACCACATTTGCTGGAGCTGGGTATTCAGTGTCAAAATAAACGCACTGTAATCATAGAAGGGTGACATATTACCCTGCGGCAGTGGCGCGTTGAGGACCACCATAAACAATCCAAGCAGCATCGCATAGATCAACACGGTTATGCCAAGAATCCATTTTACCCGCCGCTCGCCAAATAGAAAAATGATGAGAGCGATGAAAAAGGGTGTGGCAAAATAGAACCCAACAGGTTTGAGAAGCATTGCAAAAACAAACGGCGTCCCCAAAACACCGACTACCTTCATCACTGCACCAGTATCACTGTAATCAGTGCCTGCCTCATCCTCATCAGCGATACCGACGCGCCCCTTTTGTACGGCTGAGCCGTGCGTTCGCAGATAAAAGAAATTCCCAATGGTCGCCAAAAGAAGCAGCACGAGAACTACGCGCGGCCAGCCAGTGGCACCGAATTTATAAATTTCGATGGGCTGGTTAAATTCGAAAGAATAGACGAAAAAAATGATGCAGATTGCGAGCCAAACACCCGTTTCAATCATATGCGATCGCGTCAGATTACCCATAACAGACTACCGGCTACCCTTGGACATATTGTGGTTGAAAATCAAAATTCGAGTGAGCCATGAATTTATATAGAGAACACCACCCGGCAAGTAAGCCGGGTGGTATCTGGATCATAACCCGGGGCTAAGGCCTGTGTTACTTCACGTCCATTCCCATGCTCTTATAGACCTCGCGATATTGATCAACGCTGGCATTGATCAGATCAATCGCACCAGCAGTATCGCGGTAGCTGTCAATCACATTCATGAATTTTGACTCATTGAATGCCTGATAGCTGTCCTGACAATAGCCACGCTGGAAAGCCCACTGCAGCCACTTTACACGGTCAGCAGGCGCATCCTTATGGACATAGAACCCACGAAAGCGCAGAAGCGGCTCGAAATCCATTCCCATTTCCTTGTGGGTCGGCACATCGGCAAACACGCCCGGACGCTCGTTGAAGATCGTCAGGATCGGCTTGAAGTTGTCAGCATCAAGAAACTTGCGAACGTCGCCGGGCTGCTCAAACAGTGCGTCAACCTGACCACCGAGCAACGCGCCATAGCGGGGCGCACCCTTGTCAAACGAAATCTGCTGGATTTCCATGCCGGTGGCATCGGTGATGAACTTCATCGTCACCCGCTCCATCGAGCCTTCCTTGGACACATTGGCAATTGTTGCCTTACCATCCTGAGCTTTCACCCATTTCACGAATGACGTCCAATCTGTGTAGCGCGTCTCATTCGTGCGGATGTAAACCTGTGAAAATGTCACCTGAGAAACCACAAGAGGAACCAAGTCAGCCGCAGGGTTTGGCCGCGATGAGTCTAGCGCATGCGCCGACGAGGCATCATCAATATGCTCAAGGACGTTATACCCATCAGCAGGTGCAGCCATATAGGCTGTCATACCAACTGTTCCTGAACCACCTGGCTTGTGATCACGATTGATGGCCACATCAGTATGGCCCGTAACCGCTTCAGCCATGGCAGCCGCAACCTGTCCAGAACCACCGGCTGGACCATAAGGAACAATCATCGTCAGCGCGCGTGAGGGAAAGCCATCAGGCTTTGCCATAGTTGCGTCCTTGACCTTGCATTCGAAAGCACTCGCTGTACCACTCGCCATAACAAGTAAACCGGCAAGGGCTGAGAGTCCGATATAATTTTTCATTTGTTTCCTCCGTTTGCACATCGCGTGTGCTCTTTAACAATCAACATTTTAAGTTATCCCACCCAACTGTGCGTGTGGAGCACGATTGTCCGCAGGACCACTGTAAATATTCAGATGCGTCTGTCAATTGCGGCAAATGTGATTGTGCAGACAAAGCAATCACGTCATCCAGTGAATACAACATGAAACACTCGAACCGGGGGAAAGCTACAGGCTCCAGCCAACAAAAGGCCAAAAATATAAAGCATTATCATTGCCGTACGTTGGCGACTGACAAGCGCGTTCTTCGCCGCCCTGACCGCCCAGACCAAAGTGACCAAAACGAGGAGCGATAGCAGATGGATAGGGCTGAAAGCGCTGATCATGAGGATTTCATGTATAAACAGCCCCGTGATGGCAACAGATGCCATCAAGGTGACCCAGACATAACCAAGGCACCGGTGCAAAGAGGTTCCTTTTGGCAGGACAAATTGAGCGCCGCCAAGACCAATTGCCAGCGTCGCCGCGGAGGCGTGAATTGCGATAGGATGGTACGAACCAAATAGCGGTTGGAAATTCATGCTGGCCCCTTTTCTATTTTTCCTGTCTCCATCTTGTTGAGAGGAAAAGCTCGGTTGGCGGGAAGTCTAAAGATGATTAAGATTCACCTTGGATTGAAAACCGCCGCTAGGTTGATTGCGCAATCCCCCGCATGTTCTGAACATGGAATTGAGGTTACAGATGACCAAACAGCTAAAGTTTCAAACGGTGGATGTGTTCACCGACCATGTATTTGGCGGCAACCCTCTTGCCGTTTTTACCGATGCGCGCGACATCGAGGATGCTGATCTGCAAAAAATCGCTGCCGAAATGAATTATTCCGAGACAACCTTCATTCTGCCACCTGACGACCCACGCAATGCTGCCAGAGTGCGGATTTTTACCCCGCAAAACGAAATGCCCTTTGCCGGGCATCCCAATGTTGGAACGGGATATCTTCTCGCCTTACAGCCTGACCTGATACCCGGATCAACAGATGGTGATCATTTGAAGTTTGAGGAAGTGGCCGGGCTGGTTAAAATCCACCCCAACCTTACGAGGGGTGGCCTCATTGAGTCCATATCAATCACGGCACCACAGCCAATCACCAAAGGCCGGACCCTGCCGGCTGAGCTGATTGCTGCATCTCTCAATCTAGAACTGCAGACAATTGAAACCACCAGGACCGAGCCAATTGTTGCTGGCACAGGCGTATCGTTCGCCATTGCCGAAGTGAACAGCCGTGAAGCCCTTGCTACCTGCGTGGTGAACAATGCACATTTCGCCAATCTGGATTCAAATTACGGCTATGAGGGAGATTTCTTTTCACTGCTCGTCTTCTTCGAGGCTGATGACGGCGTCTTGCATGCCCGGATGTTCGCCCCTCTGGGTGGCATACCGGAAGACCCGGCGACCGGCAGTGCTGCAACCGCTCTTGGCGCCCTACTGGCCGAGCTAGATACGGCCACCGACAAGCAATTCAGCTTTACCATCCACCAGGGTGATGACATGGGGCGTCCCAGCCGACTGCATGTGAAAGTGACAAAGGTGGCGGGCAAAACAGCGCCGCCCATTTTGACAGGAAGCTGCATTCCTGTGATTAAAGGGGTCTTTACCCTGTAGATCACCCTAGGCAAGTCAACGGAGCGTGTTTAAATGATCGCAAGCTCAACAAGGGGGCGGTTGGCGATAATTCGCTCCATGCCGAGCGGCGTCAGATCCAGACTGCGGAATTCACCATATGCCACCAATTCACTGATCCCGCGCCCCATGGCGGGTGATTGCTGAAATCCATGGCCGGAGAAACCATTGACGAAAATGAAATTCGGCAAATCGGGATGCGGGCCAACAACGGCGTTCTGGTCTAGGCGGTTATAGGCGTAATGGCCAACCCAGCTATTGACAAGTCTCGCCCGCTCAAATGCCGGAACACGATTGGCGACGGCAGGCCATGCCTTTTCCTCCCAAAGGCTGTGATCCATGGTAAAATCATCACAGTCAACAGGACCATCATCATCCGGTGGGCAACCGGCCATAAAATAGTGCCCATCCGTCCGGAAATGCACACCTGATGGATCGATCGTCAGTGGCACTGCCCGGTCAGGCGGATCAGCGGCATCAAAAACAAAGGTATAGCGTGGCCGTGGTTCAACCGGGATCTCCAGTCCGGCCAGCTGCGCCACTCCAGCAGCACGCGGACCCGCGGCATTGATCACAATACCAGTCCTGATCACGCTGCCCGAGGCCAATGTGATGTAGGTGACCCTGCCCGCATCAATGCCAATACCCACCACCTCGTTGGCAATGTAGCAGACATTTTTCTGCCGTGCTTTGCGCCGCCACCAATCAAACATTGTGGCACCGTCAAAATATCCCTCGTCAACAATGTTGTGGCTACCGAGAACAATATCATCAAGTTGGTAAAAGGGGTAGGCGGCAGAAATTTCGCCAGGGGACATCAGCCTTGTGCCCGCGCCACAGCCTGCTTGAATGGCGTGGCTTTGCTTCAGACGGGAGGCGAATGTCTCGTTGTCGGCCAGATACATGTAGCCAAAATGATGCACATGCAGATCAGGCACGGCCGGATCGCCACCCATATAATCTCTGAAGTCGCGGACAAAATCTGCGGCAAACTGCGAGATGCGGATGTTCAATTCACTCGAAAACTGTTGCCGCATACAGCTGTTGGTGTGCGCAGTCGAACTTTTCTCATAGGTCGGGTCACGCTCGACAACGAGGATACGGCCATCAAAATCATCGTTATGTGACAGAAACCAGGCGACCGAAGATCCGATCATCGCCCCACCAATAATGACCACATCAAACATGTCATGCGGGGGATTTTCTAGCTTGTTGACCATCGCTAGATTGGAAACCGTGTTGCGCTGAACGGATTTACGTCAAAGGGCGGCTCTTTTCCCTCAATCATCGCAACGATTGACAACGCTGACCCCGGGGCCATGGACAGGCCAAGATGCTGATGCCCGAAATTGAACCAGAGGCCCCCATGCCGTGGCGCAGCATCGATCATCGGCAGTGAGTCGACAAGTGTTGGCCGACGTCCCATCCATGGCTCATCATCTATGACATCCTTCATATCATGAACATCTCGGGCGCTGGCGACAGATTTGATAATTTGATCATGATTGGGGGACGCATCACGTTCAGCTATTTCCACGCCTGAGGTAATGCGTACGCCATGCAATGTAGGTACCATTGCATACCCGCCATCCATATCGCAGATGGCCCGTCCAAGCTGTGGTCCATCACCGGGTTGCAGGTGCAAATGATATCCACGTTCCCAGGCCATTGGGATTCTGTAACCTAGCCAAGCGGCAACTTCCGCAGACCAGGGACCAGCTGCAATGACCACATTTTCAGCATGCAACACGTCTTCACCAAAACAAACCTGCCAGCCATCCTGCGCCGCGGACAGTGCTGACACATCACCGCGAAGAACGGTGCCACCAGCCGCCTTAAAAAGCGCAACATAGGCGTCAGTCAATGCAGAGGGGCTCGACACGCCACATGTGTCATCCATCACAACTGCTTTGCTGTAAACCGGTTTTAGTCCCGGCTCCATTTGTCTGATCTGTTCCTTGTCATAGACGGAGTAGCTGACACCAACCTCATCCATCAGGGCCATTTCAGCACCGTATTTGGCGAAACTTGCCTGTGTACGGAATGCCTTTACCCACCCAGCCCGGCGGAGAAGGTGTCCCGCACCAGCCTCAGCAATCCATTTTTTATGTTGTGCCAGAGAAGCTAGTTGTAAAGCGCGCAAGGCAAAGGCCGCCGCCCGCGTTCTTGACGGTGTGCAATAGGACAGGAACTTGAGAAACCATCCAAGATTTTTCAGCACAAATGCTGGTGAATAGCGAAGGCCGAGCGATTTTCCGAGCAGGAGTTTTGGCAAGGCGCGCAACATATTCGGGTTGTTCAGCACCATAATTGAAGATTCAGATAAAACGCCCGCATTGCCATAGGATGTCTCGCGGCCTGGCTGTTTGCGGTCAATCAGCGTCACCTGATGTCCCGCCTGACGCAACGCCAACGCATTACAAACGCCAACGATTCCACCACCAACAACGATTGCAGATGTTCTCATTTGTCGCTTCCTCAATGGGCATCAGGTGACCCGCCATATTGGCGTTTATCACCGGGTTGCACCACCAGCCTGCAGCCAGGCATCGTAACCGCCAGGCAGATGCGCACAGTCCTTCACTCCACTGCCGCCAGCCAGCTTTACCGCCATCGCGCTGCGTTCACCGGCCGCACAATAAAAGACGATCTGCTTGCCAGACGCATGGCTCAACATTTCAAGATGCTGGTCCAACCGGCTATAGGGCGCGTGAATGGAGTTTGGAATGACCCCACGTTTCGCGCGCTCTCCATCCTCACGCAGGTCAACCATCAGATATTGGTCATCAGCATCACTGATCAACCCGGCTACATCAACACATCGTACCTCGCGTTGCCGGTCAATATTCAGCCCCATTCGCTGATTTTCTGGAACAGCGACATCCATCATCTTTGGGTTAGCCAATTTCAAATTATTCATCAGGTCAATATATTCTTGGCGCGAACCAACCTGCAGACGCGGGTTAAAGGCCCTCTCCTCGGCCAGTGTCGAAACCGTGTTACCCTTGTAATCATGGGCCGGATACACAAGCAGATTTTCCGGCAGCTTTAACAACCCATTGAAGAGCGACTCATATTGCAGACCCGGATCACCATTTTGAAAATCTGTCCGGCCCGTCCCCCGAATTAGCAAGGTGTCACCCGTAAAAACCCGGTCGTCGGTGCGAAAACAATAGCTGTCATCTGTATGGCCGGGCGTGTACATCGCTGTCATCGAGAAGCCTTCGATTGTCACTTTCTCAGCGTCAGAAACCCTCATTGAAACAACATCCACCGGTGACTGCTCACCCATGACAGTCACACAATTTGTGTGATCCCTGAGTGCCCCCATCGCCGAGACGTGATCGGCATGAACATGTGTGTCCACCACCTTTACCAGCTTGAGATTCAATTCTTCCAACAATCTGAGATACTGATCAGTCCTCTCAAAAACCGGGTCGATCATGAGTGCCTCGCCACCTTTTCTGCTGGCAATGATGTAAGTGTAGGTCGATGACGTGCTGTCGAAAAGCTGACGAAAAATCATAATGGCCTCCAATGTGACGCCTGTTTAATGTGACGCCATCCAAATGCCTAGGCAAGATTTTTTCTCGCAAAGGAAGTTACTGCGTATTCTGTTTTACTTGTCAGACCAAACTGCAAATTCATTTCCCATTGGTTCTGCAAAATGGAACCGCCGTCCCCCGGGAAAAGCGAAAATGGGTTTGACAATTCGCGCGCCGCACGCACGAAAATGCGCTAGGCTTGTCTCAAGCGATTCGCTGTAAAAGACAATTAAGCAGGCACCTTTTGCTGTTCGGCTGGCACGATCAGCTGCAAAAAACCCACCATTCAAACCAGCGCCGGAAAAAGCGGTGTAGTCGGGTCCGAAATCCTCAAATTCCCAGTCAAAAGCCGTGGCAAAGAACGCTTTAGTCTTTTCAAGATCGGCGGATGGAAATTCAACATAATCAATTTTATGGTGGTCAGGCATACCGAGATGGTAGGCGCAGTAACAAATGCCAGCAAGCGCGCACGCAAAAAAGAGGCGCTTTCGCGCCTCTTTAATCTGCCCTGACTGAAGGATGAGTCAGGGTTTGTGTGGGTGCCAACACACAAACTCTACGGCGCATACCGCTAACCTCAGCCAGACGTTAACCCTTGCGTTTTTCACGATAAAGAGGCCGTAAATAAAAAGAATTTTCCGTTAAACGAAATAATCAATACCAAGAAAATTCATCCAACTGGCCAAGGGTAGTCGGCCAGCTAGGCGTGGATTTTATTCCAGACTGGATCTTTGCCGTAACGCGATGCCATGAAATCAACGAATGCACGCGTTCGCTTTGGGAGAATTGTTGTTTTTGGATACACCGCGAACACGTCAAATGCTGTCCAGTCATAGTCCGATAGAACGGGCCGTAACAAACCATTATTTATCGCATCATAATGTAGAAAGCTCGGTAAGCAGGTAATACCAAGTCCGGCAATCGCTGCTTCGCGCAGCACATCACCATTCGAAGCTGTCAGTTTTGGGCTAACCCGCATCACACCCGACTTCCCGTCAGGCGCAGTGTAGCCCCAATCGGCTGGAGATTTGTCGTTTGAATAGACAAGCGCAGGGGCGTCCATCAAATCCTCTGGCTTGGTGATTTTCGGGTAACGCTCGAGAAAGTCAGGCGCAGCGGCGGGAATTTTCTTTACCCAGGAAATTTTCTTGGCGATCAGGCTTGAGTCAGAGAGAACTCCAATTCTAATGGCCAAATCAAATCCTTCCGCCACAAGATCAACGCGCTTGTCAGACAAATCCATTTCAATACGAATCTCTGGGTGCGCATGCATGAAATGGGCAATGGCAGTCGACATGTGGGCAACACCAAAGGAGAGCGGCGTGCTAATCCGCAAAACGCCATTCAACGCACCACCCGAATTCAGAACTTCCTGCTGGGCGGCCTCAAGCTCGTCAAGCACCGCCTTGCACCGGTCATAGAAACCCTGTCCAACCTCGTTCAGATACATACGGCGCGTTGTACGCTGGATAAGAGGGGCGCCGAGGCGCAATTCCAGATCTTTCAAGCGCCGGCTGACCGCGGATACCGCGATGCCAAGCCGCTCCGCAGCCTGAGTCAGGCTGCCGGTTTCTACCACCATAACAAAGGCGCGAATTTCTTCAATCTGGCTCATTATGTCGCAGTGTATAACATTATTGATTAATTTAGAATTATATTTTGTCTAATTAACGTCTTTTTACTTGGGTCGGCAATAATTAGGTTGTAATCAGCCATGGGGGTCCTCCCCCCTCCCATGGCTCTCCTTTCCCTCAGTTGGCGTCGGTGAATAAGCATGGAGTGCATAGTTTAATCATGAGCGGAACTCCGAAAACGATACTTCGCGTAGACGCAAGCATGCGCAAGACGAAATCAGTTAGCCGCAGGCTCGCCGATGAAATGGTTGCTGCATTAGGCGGCCGGTCACAGGGCGTGGAAGTTGTCATCCGGGACCTGACATGCGGTATCGGCTTGGTTAACGACGCGTGGATCGACAGTGACCGGACGCCCGAGGAAATGCGCACGCAGGACCAACGGGTGTTATTGGCGCAATCGGATGCGCTTGTGTCCGAACTTCAGGCCGCAGATGATATTGTCATTGCTGTCCCCATTTACAACTTCAGTGTGCCAGCAGCCTTCAAGGCTTGGATAGACCTGGTTTGTCGGACCGACATCACCTTCGTGTACGAGAACGACAAGCCGCGGGGTCTGCTTGCTGACAAGCGCGCATTTGTGGTGATCACCTCTGGCGGCACACTTGGCCGAAGCGAAATCGACTACAGCAGTGGATACGTCGAACACATACTGTCCTTCATCGGCATAACAGACGTGACATTCGTTGATGTTACGGGCCTGTCTAAAAACCGACGCAAAGTGATTGCCGACGCCAGCAAAACGATTGCAAAAATTGGTGAAGGCGCCAGCACTAACCAACGCAACCTTTCCGCCGCTGAATAAGTTGCTGTAACTTTTTGGCTATCGGTCTGTTAAAAATTACTCTTTGCATACCTTGCAAGCCGTATTTTCAATGCGTAGCCTGCGAGCATGCCTAAAGTGAAGCTAGAGACCAGCTGGCAGCAGAGACTTGCCCCCCTTTTCGAAACTCCGGAAATGAAGGATCTTGGTGACTTTCTCCGCCAAGAAAAAACTGCGGGGAAAAAAATTTTTCCTCCTGGCGGAAAAATTTTCCACGCATTTGCACTCACGCCCTTTGATCAAGTAAAAATTGTCATTCTTGGTCAGGATCCCTATCACGGACCGGGACAGGCCCATGGTTTGAGTTTTTCTGTTGAGGCAAATGTGCCTCCTCCGCCATCCCTGAAAAACATCTACAAAGAATTGCACGCTGACCTTGGCCTGCCACCGGCATCGCATGGCAACCTTTCTGCATGGGCCAGGCAGGGTGTATTGCTGCTGAATAGCTCTTTGACCGTTGAAGAAGCGCGCGCCGGCTCACACCAGAACAAAGGCTGGGAGCCCTTTACCGATGCCGTTATGGATGTTCTGAACACGGAGCGAAGCAATATCGTTTTTATCCTATGGGGCCGTAAGGCAATGCAAAAGGGTCATTTCATCGATCAAGAAAAGCATCTGGTGATTACCAGTGCTCATCCCTCTCCCCTGTCGGCACATAAAGGGTTTTTTGGATCCAGTCCTTTTTCGCGGGCAAATGCATATCTGGCCAGGAATCATGTTGACCCGATTGACTGGTATCTAAATTAACATGTGCAATAAGGTAAGGCAGAGCCTAAGCTCCAGAAAATGAGCGCCATCACCCCACGCACAAATAGACCTACCCTTGGCATCACTCTGATGATTCTGACCACCATGGTTTTTGCCATTCAAGACGGCATCTCCCGCTATCTGGCCGAAAGCTACAATGTCCTGACAATTGTTATGGTCCGTTATTGGTTCTTTGCGCTGTTCGTGGTGACGCTAAGCCATTATCGTGGGGGCGTAAGCAAAATTGCCCGAACCAGCCAGCCAGTTCTCCAGATCGGACGCGGTGTTCTGCTCGTTGTCCAGATATGTGTCGCCGTATGGGCCTTCACACTTGTAGGTCTGGTCGAATTTCAGGCAGTTTTTGCCAGCTACCCGCTAACCATCACCGCCCTTTCTGCACTCTTTCTAGGTGAGCGTGTGGGATGGCGGCGCTGGACAGCAGTTTTGGCAGGCTTATGTGGTGTTATCATCGCAATTCGACCAGGCACTGCCTCTTTCGACCTGCACACAATATTACCCGTCTTCAGCGCCCTATGTTTTGCCGCCTATGGTGTTTTGACGAGATATGCGGCGCTGAGCGATTCTGCAGAAACCAGCTTCTTCTGGACGGGGGTGGGCGGCGCCATTGGGGTAAGCCTGATTGGGCCATTTTTCTGGCTACCGCCTGAGGGCACGGATTGGTTCTGGATGGCCGCACTCTGCCTGACGGGCATCGGCGGCCATTTTCTGCTGATCAAAGCCTATGACGTCACGGAGGCTTCAACGGTCCAACCATTTGCCTATTTCCAGCTTGTGTTTGCATCAGCTGTTGGCATGTGGGCCTTTGGAGATGTCATTAACAACTATATCGTACTGGGTGCAAGCATCATTGTGGGTGCTGGTCTTTTTTCATTCTGGCGCGAACGCCAATTACGCTAGCTCCCCTGACCAGCGAGCCGCGGCATCGAAACTGCGACTGTCATCCAACTGCCGTTGAATTCACCGGATTTCACCTTTTCAACACCCCATTGAAACAGCAGGATTTTGCCACCACCAGTCTCCAGCAACACATCGAATTGCGCCCTGTCTGGGCCGACCATGACCGGTGAAATTTCATGTCGGCTGTGGTTCAGCATCATGTTATAGGACGGCCCCTTGATCATCGAGGCAAATCTTGGGAGTGGACCAGTTGCCGCACGATTACGCGGATGTGCGAATGCCCATGTCTGAGCAATGCCAAAATCGGGTTCAGGGTTATCATTGAATTGCAGGGCCTTGAGTTGAATGGCCACCACCTCCACCGGCGCAATAGCAGGATCCGGCTTGACAAGATCTGCCCTTGCCGACATCGCTATCGTGCAGAAAGCCAGAACTGTCACCATCTGTCCAATAAGAAGTTTTATTTGTGATCTTGCAAAAAACATAACAATTTTCCTAACTTTTTCGCCCTTGTTTAGATAGTGGCGGCATCCCAAATCATCAATAAGGGCCGCCAAATCATTGCGACCAAAATTCTTTGAGGAGACGAGATACTCCTTCTCTCATAAGCAGAAATGGACCAGAGAATGAATGTGGTAATTCAGGGCGCGGGTCGTGGCATTGGTCTTGCGCTCGCACAAAAAGCGATTGCGTCCGGCGTGAGCCACCTGTTTCTCACAGCACGAGACCCGGCAACAACACAAGGATTTGCAGATTTGCCCCCGGGACCCGCCATTACATGGCTTGCCCTCGATAATCTCATTCCTGACAGCATTGAGCGAGCGGGCGAACATATTCGGTCAAAGATAGACAAGCTTGATCGCGTGATCTGCTGTTCCGGGGTTCTCAAAGATGAAATTGCCACACCGGAAAAACGTCTTGCCGACATTGATGCAGATCGTTTGATATATGCCTATCAAGTTAATGCCATAGGCCCCGTTTTGCTGGCGAAAGCTCTTTTGCAGACGCTTCGCGGGGACCACCCTCTCAGTTTTGCAAGCATTTCTGCGCGTGTTGGATCGATCAGCGACAACCGGTTGGGCGGCTGGTACGCCTACCGCGCCAGCAAGGCAGCGCAGAACCAGCTGATGCGTACGCTATCCATCGAGATGGCACGTTACAACCCCAACGCCTGTATCGCGACCCTGCATCCCGGCACTGTCGATACAGCTCTGTCAAAACCGTTTCAAGCGCATGTTCCTAATGGCGGTCTATTCACAGCCGAGGATAGTGCCGCCATGTTATGGTTGGTGCTGAACGGACTGACACCGACGCAAACAGGCGGCTTTTTTGCCTATGATGGCAAGCCTATTCCTTATTGAGAGGCTGGCCCTCAGTGCGACGGCCACGTAACGTCAGGGGCAATTGCAATAGCATAAAGATCATGCTTGCTGGCGCGGCAACGAACGTTTTGTAGGCTACCCAGTCAGCCTCGTCCAGCAGGCGCCAAGCCAATTCATTGGCGATGGCCAAAACCAAAAAGAAACTGGCCCACCTTAAGCTGAGCAGATGCCAAGTGGCATCAGTCAGATCAAACTGGTCGCCGAAGAACTCCCGCATCATTGCCCGTCCCCGAAGGAGGCCAAGGAACAATATTGCCGCAAAGGCCCCATTGAACAGGGTGGGTTGGATTTTGATGAAAACAGCCGCATCAAAGAGCAGCGCGGCCAGCGTAAACAGAGCAGAGACGACCAACGAGAATAGCGGGAACTTTGCAAAGCGTCGCTCACGTAATCGCGCAATGATCAAGACCAACAACCCCAAACCAACCGAAATCGCAGCAGCGGGTAGTAGCCCCAGATAGTGAAAGGCAATGAAAAAGCCGGCAAGCGGCAGAATTTCAAAGAAAAAGGCACCAAGCCGCATGAGGCAATCACTTCCGTTAGAATGCGATGGCGCCCAGCATATATCCCACTGGGCGGCGGGTTACTTCAAACCCAGCAATTTGTTCTGAAATCGCTTGTTTCTCACATTGTCACCAAGCCAAAGATCCTTGAACGCTGCTGCAAATCCTTCATCCGACACAAATGTAGGCTTGCCTCCATTCGTTGAGAAAACCACTGTTTGCAGGTCGGGAAATGCAATCATAATCTTGTCGCCCTTCTGCACATCAGAAAAATGCACGCCCATTATCTTCCGCCAATTTGCGATATCAGCCTCGGAGCCAAGTTTACGACGTTCAAATGTCTTTACCGTTTGATTAACGATGCGTTCCTTCTCAACATCAAAAAGATAGTCAAGCTCAAGCGCAAGCGGGCCCGATTTTCTATAATCACCCTCTGGTGCATACAGCGACGCATCATAGACGGGGAAAAGTAGCACTTTCAAACGCGCCTTGCCCACAAGTGCGGCCTCTGGCACGAATGTCTCAGTCAATATTGTCTGCGCGGCGGCAAAACCGCTGCTAACAATGAGCATGAGCGCCGCAAGCGCGCCCTGGGCAAACTTCACCATAACAAAACCAGTCTTCAGCCCGGGCAACAAACACACCCCTCAATAACCATCAGATGCTTATCAGGACCACCTTTTCAGATCAAGAGGGCTGATGGCGTCGGCAGCGTCGCCTCGTAAAAACACAATTGTGACAGAGCCAATCTCAATCCCAAATTTGCTGACATAGGCACGATTGATTGCCACATCTTCATGCTGTTGATAAATCCAATCGTCAAAATGCACCTCAACGTCACGGCCATCAATTGACAACACAACATCATATTCCCAGTTCAACGCATTGCCAGAAACAGCCCCGCTGGCCACACCCATGATATCCTCCGCGCTTCCCTCATACAGAACTTCACCATCCTTGCCCTTTCCCGTTCGGCGAATGACCCATTTCCTGAAATCTTGCTCCCCATCATCATAAAGAAAAGTCTCATCAAGCGTCAGAACATCGCCATCGACCGTTCCCTCAAGGACAACTCTGAATTGACGACGCAGGTTGCCAAACCTATCTTCAAAAATTCCCAGAGCGACTGTTTGCCCAGCAAAAAATGTTTGCAAATCCAGCTTCGGCGCTCGATCGGCCAGCGTGGTGATGTTGTTACGCGCGCATGCTGAAATGCCAACAGACAAACCAGACAGAAGTGCCATAGCCAGCACAAGCTGGCCGAGACGGCTAAAAAGGGAAGTTTTACGTTTCATTACTCGACACTCCATTAAATTTGGGCCTGGCCCTGTTTGGATTAGACAAGGTCATTCAGAAACTGGCCGGCATCATCCATGATTGTTTGTTGCTTGTCCTCACTCATCCGATCGAGCGAACGGTAGATCATTCCCAAGCGGGCATTGTTGCCAAGCTTGTCTCGGTTCCTGATGAGAAAATGCCAGTAAAGATAATTGAAAGGGCAGGCATCGCTGCCAGTTTTCTCCGCCACCTTGTAACGGCAATTCTGGCAATAATTCGACATGCGATTTATGTAGGCACCACCAGCGGCGTAAGGCTTACTCGCCAGATAGCCACCGTCAGCAAACAGAACCATACCAGAGACATTTGGCAGCTCGACCCACTCAAACGCATCAGCATAGACAATGAGATACCACTCATTCACAAATTTGGGTGCCAACCCAGCAAGCAGTGCAAAATTGCCAAGCACCATCAGACGTTGGATATGATGTGCGTAAGCATATTTTTTGGTCTGGCCAATGGATTGCCTGAGACAGTTCATCTGCGTGTCGCCTGTCCAGAAAAAATCCGGAAGAGGACGGTCGGCAGCAAGAAAATTCTCCGTAGCGTAGTGAGGCATCTTCAACCAGTAGATGCCTCTGATAAATTCCCGCCATCCAAGGATCTGACGGATAAAACCCTCCACCGAGTTCAGCGGCGCTGTGCCGGCTTCATAGGCAGTCTGCACGGCTGTAATCACCTCGCCCGGACCTAGCAACCCAATATTGAGATAGAACCCGATATGACTGTGATACATCCATGGCTCACCCTCTATCATGGCGTCCTGATAGGTGCCAAAAAGCGGAAGCCGATTGGCAATGAAATCCTGCAGAACCTCGAGTGCCTGCTCACGCGTGACCGCGAACCCAAACTCATCAAGTTCGCCAAAATGATCAGCACAATATCGCCTCACGAGGTTTAAAATCGTCTGGCTTGTCTCATCGGGCGGAAATTGGAGTGGTGCCGGCACTTTGAGTGAGGGATCCGGCCGCTCCCGGTTATCCGCATCATAGTTCCATTTGCCACCAACAGGCTTGCCATCGGCCATCAACACATCATGATGTCGGCGCATTTCACGATAGAAAAAATCCATACGCAGCTGTTTGCGGCCGGCAGCCCAGCTTTCGAACATTGCAGGCGGGCAAAGAAAGCGGTCATCCTGCCGAATCTCAACTGCAATGCCGAGATCTGTCTCCCAGTTCTGCATATCTTCTAAGACCCGAAACTCTCCGGGCGCAGTAACAACCAACCTTGACACATCATGCCGGGCGACTGCGCGCGCCACCTCACCGGTAAAACTGCTGCTATTCTCTGGATCGTCGAGCGAGACATAATCAACCGATACGTCCTGCGCACGCAATCTATCGGCAAAATGCCGCATTGCCGAAAGGATGAAGGCGACCTTCTTTTTGTGATGGCGCACATAGGTCACCTCACCCATGACCTCACACATCAGGACGATATCGCTTCCCTTGTCCAGATCTGCAAGACTGCTAACCGACTCGTTCAACTGATCGCCAAGAATAAGGCGCAGGGTTTTGCTCATGAAGCCTGCCTCAAACTTGCAAAGGCCGCCAGCGCTGCCTCACGTGACAGTTTCACATCAACAATTGGGCGGGGGTACGTTACACCCAACTCAACACCGGCTGCGGCAAGAATTTCCGGCGGTGCCTCCCATGGATTGAACAGATATTTTGCTGGAAGTTCAGAAAGTTCAGGTAAAAAATGTCTCGTGAAACTGCCGTCGCCATCAAATTTTTGGCCCTGTGTTACAGGATTGAAAACGCGGAAATAGGGTGCAGCATCCGCACCACAGCCCGCAATCCATTGCCATGATGCACTGTTGCTGGCGAGGTCTGCATCAACCAGACAATCCCAGAACCATGCCTCACCCTGATGCCAATGCAGCCGCAAATTCTTTACCAGAAACGAGCCAACAACCATGCGGAGCCGGTTATGCATATAGCCTGTCTGTCGAAGCTCACGCATCGCCGCATCAACAATGGGATATCCGGTTTGTCCGTTCTGCCAGCGACTCAGATGGTCCACATTCTGCTCCCAGGGAAAATGGTCGAATTTTGGTTGAAGATTATGACGTGGCAGATCAGGACAGTGGAACAGCAACGAATATGAAAATTCCCGCCATCCCAATTCAGACAGGAAGTTATCGGCATCGACTTCCAGCCCCCCTGAGTCCATGATATCGCACACGGCATACCATGCTTGGTTTGGTGAAATTTCGCCCCAATGCAGATGCGCCGAAAGACGCGATGTATGGGGCTGAGCGGGAAAATTCCGGCCTTCCTTGTAACCGGCAAGACCTCTGTTGATGAAATAATCTAGCCTCTTGGCAGCACCCACCTCACCCGGCGTCCAATGCCGCGCAATTTGCTGATGCCAATCCTCGGCCGGCATAAGACCCAAATCATCAACGTTGACATCACCCAGATGATCACTGCCAGACCATGCCTCAAACCTACCGGGTGCTGGCAGAGGAATACGCGGCGACGGCGCAGAGAGGCAGCCACGCCGAAAGTAAGGCGTAAACACCTTGTAGGGCGTTCCGTCGCCCTTTTTTATGTCCCATGGCTCCCACAGAAGTGAACCATTGCAAGATTGTACGGCAATGCCGGACTCTTCCAATCCAGCTTTCAAAGCTGTGTCGCGGGCAATCCGCCACGGCTCGTAACAACGGTTCCAACAGACCAGATCAGCGCCACTCGCTTTGATCAATGTGGGAATGATCTCCAACGGATCCCCCCGAAAAACGCGAAGTTTACCACCAAGGTCCGCATTCAGAGCGCACAGTGATTGGTGGAGCCACCAGCGACTGGCGCTACCCATGCGATCAGGTCCTGCATTATCATCATCAAGAATATAGACTGGCAGGACAACACCCGCATCGCAGGCGGCGCTGAATGCTGGATTATCGGAAAGTCGCAAATCCTGCCGGAACCAATGTATGGATGGAGAGCTTTTCATGTTCTTGTCATTGCCAGACCCTCGTCAGATCTGCCCTGTTGAAATGTCATGCCAAAAGGCTCCCCTTGATGGCATAACCACGGTTGATTGTTGTTGGGTCAGAACGGGTCGCTGACCACCACCTGTTCCTGTTTGCCGAGCCCCTCAACGCTGCCAGCCATCCTGTCGCCTGCGCGCAGGAAAACAGCCTCCGGCTTTTTGCCACTGCCAACACCCGGCGGTGTCCCCGTCGCAATGACATCACCCGGATACAGAGTCATCAAACCGGAGAGATGGGCGATGATCTCACGCACAGAAAAAATCATATCGTTGGTGTTGCCGGTTTGCATTCGCTCGCCATTCACATCCATCGTCATCGCCAGATTCTGTGGATCGGCAATTTCATCAGCGGTCACAAGCCATGGTCCAAGCGGACCAAACGTATCGCATGATTTACCCTTGGTCCATTGGCCGGTCAGTTTCGTCTGATAAAAGCGCTCGGATATATCATTGACCACACAATAACCGGCAACATGGGCGAGCGCGTCTGCGGCATCCACATATTTTGCTCTCTCGCCAATGACAACGCCAAGTTCAATCTCCCAATCCGAATGCTGTGATCCGCGTGGCAGGACGACATCATCAAATGGTCCATTGATTGCTGAAGTCGCTTTCATGAAAACGATAGGATGCTCTGGCACCGGGTTACCGGTTTCCTTGGCATGTTCATGAAAATTCAGGCCAATGCAAATGAGCTTGCCCACAGAACCAACACAGGCGCCAAGTCGCGGGGCCCCCTTTACCACCGGCAGGTTTTCCGGAGTCAATTCGCTTAAGCGGTCTATCGTAGCATTGCCCAGCACGCTACCATCAATATCAGAAATGTGGTCACTTAGATCACGCAGGGTTCCGCCTGAATCAATTAAGCCAGGCTTCTCGGCATTGACCTCGCCATATCTCACTAGCTTCATATGAAACCGACCTATCTAAGGCAACGTATGCCTTAGAAGTGGTATTCTCTTGAGTTAAATTCAACAAAATATAATATTAAAAAAGAACACCGAAAAAGGCGTTGCCATAGAGGCCAATGTTTATTTACTCGGCTGCAAGAACACGTCTGAGAATTAGTCTTTAAACATGGGAGGTGAATATGGAACAGAGCTCGGAGCCTGTTTGGGAAATATTGATCAATTCGGGGGTTTATGATGACCTGAAGGGTACCATCGATATTCACTGTCACCCAAATCCTGATTTTTGCAAACGATTGCTGGATGATACAGATTTGGTTGCAGTCGCCAAGGCGGTTGGAATGCGAGCAGTTATGATGAAAAGTCACTTTTCATCGACCCACGAGCGCGCATATCTCGCTGAGAAAGTTGTTGGCGGTGGGATAAATGTTTTCGGTTTGATTTGTTTAAACCCATCGGTTGGCGGCTTTAACCCAATGGCTGTTAAAATCGCCTTAGACAACGGCGTACGCGCTGTGTGGATGCCATCAATGTGGTCCGAAAATCATGCCGCTTATGTCAGGTCTCAGGGCCACGGCATGGGTTATCAGACTTTGGGCATGGAATTTCCCCATGAGGGAAAGGGCCTCACGATATTGGACGGTGGGAACAATATTAAGGATGAAGTCAAACAGATCCTTGACCTCGTGGCTGAGGCGGACGTCATGTTGGCAACAGGTCATCTCCGCGTTGATGAGGCGCATATTTTGCTGTCTGAGGCAAAGAAAAGAGGGATAACCAAGACCGTCGTCCACACTGCCAATTACCACGTAATGAAATATCCCAATTCTGATTTGGCACAAATGGTCAGCGAATACGGAGCAGTCCTGGAGATGGGTTTCAGTTCCATACCCAATGGAATATGGGACCCCTTAGATCATGAACGACTAATATCTGTGCAGGATGTGGGCGATATGATCAGACTGGTCGGAGCAGAAAATGTAGTCTTGACGTCAGATACCGGGCAATTGTCAACCGCCATGCCCATTGAAGCCATCCGCTTGTGGATAAGCCACATGCGCACACAAGGTTTCAATCAAGATGAGATCGATAAAATGACCAAAACAACGCCTGCACGGCTACTGGGTTTGGAATAATCGTATTTGTTGTCCCTAACCATGAGAGTTGCCAAGGTGGAGAATTGAAACTCCTGCCAATTTTGCGGGGCCGTCACATTGGCCATGGTAGCTCGCTTCGAAACAGTAATGCTGTCAGGATTACAATATGACAAACAAAACGAAACGTATGGCTGAATCTGCTATTCAGATAACTGAGCTAAATAAATGGTTTGGTGATTTTCACGCCTTAAAAAACATCAGCCTTTCAATTGAAAATGGCGAAAGAGTGGTCATTTGTGGCCCCTCTGGCTCTGGAAAATCTACTCTAATTCGGTGTGTAAACGCTCTGGAAAGTCACGATAGTGGCGATATCGAATTGTTTGGCGTTTCAATCGAGGACTATCAAAAAAACAATAGTAATTCGCTTTCTGAGATTGGAATGGTTTTTCAACAGTTCAATCTTTTTCCCCACCTCACAATCTTGCAAAATTTAACATTGGGACCAACGAAATCGCGGGGAATGTCAAAACTCGATGCTGAAAAACTAGCTATGCAATATTTGGAGCGCGTGAAGATTCCCGATCAAGCCCATAAGAGGCCGAGTGAATTATCTGGTGGCCAACAGCAACGTGTCGCGATTGCTCGCTCACTATGTATGGAACCAAAAATTATGTTGTTTGATGAACCAACGTCCGCTCTTGATCCGGAGATGATTGCCGAAGTTTTGGACGTAATCATTGACCTGGCCTCAGACGGGATGACCATGATTTGCGTAACTCATGAAATGGGGTTCGCAAAGGAGGCGGCTGACAGGATAGTATTTATGGACGAAGGCGAAATTGTTGAGAGCGGTGCTCCCGAATATTTTTTCAAAACTCCCAAAACAGATCGTTGTAAAAAATTCCTAAATCAGATTCTACGGCATTAATTCCTCACAGAATCAAAATACCGTTAGGAGAGGTTTACGCGGCAAGCAAATTTGTTATTTATTCCAGCGCGTTTCAATTCGCCGGAACACTAGGGCACAGGTAAAACAAACACTGAAATACATAAGCCCGACAGAAATCCAAACCTCGAAAAACCTTTGTTCAGATATGGCTATTTCCATTGCAAGAAACGAGAGTTCTTGTATCGAGATCAGAGCCACCAAAGAACTGTCTTTGATTAGGGTGATAAATTGGCCAGCCAACGGAGGGATCACCTTCTGGATAGCCTGAGGTAATATGACGTAACGCATAATCTGGCCAGACGATAGGCCAATGGTCCGACCCGCTTCAATTTGACCTTTTGGAATAGATTGGATGCCAGCTCTGACGATTTCAGCAATGTAGGCTGCTGACATCAGAGCAAGGCTCAACACCCCAGAAAGAAAGTTTTCTATAAGGTTTGAGGGACCAAACAGAGTTTCCACAAGGAACTTTGACTGCGGTGCTAAAGCGTCAACATTCTCCCGTAGACCTAAATGGGGTATCACTTGGCTGCTTATGAAAAAATAGAATAAAAATAGAAATGGTACCGGCGGAATATTACGGATGAACTCCACATATAGCCAACCGATCATCCTAGGTAAGAGACGTTCACTTGTTCTCGCAATACCAAGCAAGACGCCCACAATTGAGGACAAAACAAGCGCCCAGAACGAAATTCTAAGTGTTGTAATAAGCCCTTTTATCAGCAGGTTGGGTAAAAATTTATTTGCCTCTTCATCCCACCGGAAAAGATATCCCGGAATAACGGACCAGTCCCATGTGTAGATTAAAACAGAGTCGACTCTGTGAAAGACATAAATGCAGAAGCTAACGAGCAATGCGATAACCACGACATCCATCGGACCCCACTTCAACTGGTTTTTAGCTGGATCCATTTTATCTGGCGCCTCTAACACGACGTTCAAAAAATCCCACCAACGTTGACAGGGCGATTGTCATCACAAGATACATACCGCCCACCAACATCCAAATTTCAAAACTCATGAATGTATCAGCGATTAGATTACGCGCTTCGGTTGTCAATTCGAAAACGGCAACGAAACTCAATATTGCGGAATGTTTGATTAGGTTGACTAAAATACCCGTTAGCGGTGGCAGCATTATGGGAACGGCTTGTGGTAAGACAACGTAAACGTAAGCTTTCCAGCGATTCAAACCTATCGTTTTTGACGCTTCCCACTGACCTTTTTCAACAGAGACTATCCCACCTCGTATGATCTCTGATGCGAATGAACCCTCAAAGAAAGCCAGACACAGAATTCCAGTCCAAAGCGGATTATTGATCCCAAGTATGGGTTGCAAAACGAAATAAAAAATAGACACCTGAACCAAAAGGGGGGTGTTCCGGATGGTTTCAAGGTAAACGCGGGCAACCAGTCTTCCTGATATCGAATTTGACAGCCGAAGGAAGGCGGTAATCAAGCCGATCAATAGTGCAAGCACCATTCCCCATGCAGACACATAAAGGGTGATTTGAAGTCCATATATTAATGGTCCCCAAATTATTTCGTTATCAATTTGCTTATAGAAAAAATCTGGAACGCGGTACCACTGCCAGCGATACTCCATAGCCTCCACACCGCGCCAACCTACCCAGACCAGAAACATCATTAATAAAAAAAATTGGAGCAGATCGATAAATATCGACCTATTACTTCGACTCACAGAATGGCCTTTTAACGACCGCCCCATAGCCAAAGGCGAGCCATCACCTTTTTCTTGCAATGACTCGCCATGTTTTTTGTTAGCCAAGAGCACACCCTCTCGTTACAAGCCCGCAAAGATCAGCCGATTAGTTGACCTGATCTTTCCAATCACGGGACTGAAACCACTTTGCATGTGTCTTTTCCAACCATCCATCAAGCGTCCGATACTGGATCCAATTGTCAAAGAAATTGAGGGCATCTGGATCACCCTTACGAACCGCAAATGCGGAAGCGGACGGGTCAAATGGGCCAACTCCAAATGGGTGGTATAGAACATCTGGGTTATCGATCACATAGTATGCTGGTTTTGGCTCCGACGTGAGAAACGCGTGCGCATTACCATTCAGCACATCTTGCAATGCCTGTGCATCATCATCGAATTGACGGACCCTTGCCTTTGGAAACAGCCTCGCTGCTGTTTCTCCTGGGGCAGTTCCACGTTTGATTGTGAGAGTAACCTTACTGCTATTCCAGTCTTCCATGGTTTCCAGACCGTCTTTTTGGGCCAGCGCTTTATTCGCAGCCATACCAACATTTAAGTACGCGTAAGGCTTTGAAAAGTTGATTGTCAAATTACGCGCTGGTTTATGCACCATACCAGTAATGATAACATCAAACTTACCGGCGAGAAGTGCGGGAATAATTCCATCCCAAGCTGTCGGCACAAGCTCAACCTCAACGCCCATATCCTTCGCCAATTGGTTTGAAACATCAATCTCAAATCCTATGAGATCGCCTTTCTTATCTCTCATTGCCCAAGGAACGAAGGTTGCTAATCCAACGACAAGCTTTCCCCGTTTCGCCACATCATCAATAACGCTGTCAGCCACTGAAGGAGTTATTAGTCCCAATGTCATTGCCATCATGGCAATGGCTGAAAACAAATATTTTAGTTTTTGCATTTTCTATCCCCTTGCATTTTCATTTAAACCCGCATTGCGAGAAACTTAATTTAGTGTATTGCTCACATAACATTAGAATATTATCCGAGGTTGTCCAGTTGTTCATTTTCACGATGTGAAAATCTGAGCCACAAGATTTTATTGGATATTATCATGTACCGGGCGGTAACAACAAATGGCCGCTCAGACGCCTTCTGTTGATAAGTTACAACTTTGTGATGAGGTTTACCATGCTCACTTTGTACGATTTGCCGGTGAGCAGCTATGGCTGCAAAATCCGTGTGGTGATGACACACAAACAACTGGAATGGCGAACCGTTCCACCGCCCAATGGATATGGCAGCCCGGCCTATTGCAAGATCATCCCGGCCGGCACCATCCCGGCAATTGATCAGGACGGATTCCGTCTGGCTGACTCCGAGGCTATTGCCGAATATCTTGACGAAATTATTACCACTCCACCCATGCTGCCCGATGACCCTCGGGAGCGCGCGCGTATCCGCGAGATCTCACGGTTTCATGACACCAGGCTGGAGCCATTACTTCGGGCCTACTTCGCCCACGTGGCCCCAGAAACACGCGATCAGGCTTTTGTCACCAGCAACGCCATCATCCTGCAAAGACGGCTGGATCAGTTGAACCAGATTGCCAACCCTGCACCGCTGCTGTTCGGTGATCAGCTGACCATAGCCGATTGCGGATTTGTCGCCAGCTTCGCGCTGATTACAACATTACAGGATATTCTTGGCTTTGATTTGACCATCCCAGAACCATTGCGGGCCTATGAGCGCGCCCTTGTCACGCACCCTTCTGTTGCCACGCAAAGCGCGAATTACTACGAGGCACTCTCAAGCTGGGCAGCCACCAAACTCGCTGGCTGATCCAGCTGAGGCGAATTTGCAATTTCCGGGTGGCTGTGCGCTAATGCAGCCCCGCTAGTTCGGCGCGCCCTGAAAGTTGCCAGCCAATGTCTCTCACCGCTCTAATCCCCTCATCATCAGTTCGTGCGATGCTGATGATGTTCGTGGCGATGTTCATGTTCACCGGCATGGGAATTTTCATCAAGCTTGCGGCACAGCATGTGCACGTGATGGAAGTTGTGTTTTTCCGCAACTTTCTCGCTGTGTTGATTATCGGCCCATTTCTCCTTCGCACCGGCATCTCGCAAATCAAAATGAACCGTCCCGGGTTGTTTCTAGGACGCGCGGTAATCAACTTTATCGGGATGTTCTGCGGCTTTACCTCAGTCACATTAATCCCGCTTGCAGAGAACACCGCGCTCAGCTTTACCTGTCCCATTTTTGTCACCATTGGCGCTGTTATTTTTCTTGGTGAGGTGATCCGGCTAAGGCGAATTCTGGCAATTTTAATTGGATTTGCCGGTGCGCTTGTCATCCTACAGCCAGGATTTTCCGAGGTTTCGGTTGGTGCGTTGCTGGCGCTGGCGAGTTCATTGTCAATTGCCATGGCAGTTCTTTTGGTCAAGAAAATGACAGAGACAGAGACATCCATGTCGATTGTTTTCTGGATGGTGGTGATGCAGGCACCGATCTCACTGGTACCGGCGTTGCTTGTTTGGCAATGGCCAAGCCCTCTCGGCTGGCTTTACCTGTGGGGTGTTGCGATCAGCGGCACGATCGCACATGTGCTGTTCACCCGTGCCTGCAGCCTGGTGGAAATCACCAGTCTCCAGCCGATGGAATTTGCCAAGCTACCCTTTGCCGTCATTTTTGCCTGGATCATATTTGATGAATGGCCGGGTGTCTGGATATGGGTGGGGGGCGCAATCATCTTCACCGCTACCGCCTATATCACGCGGCGTGAGGCGATCGCCAAACAGTCAATACAGCCCAATCTTGGCCAGAAGGAAACCGTCCTTTAGGACGTTTCAACATCCCAATATAACGGTCGCCCACAGTCAAAGATTGTTACAGGCCCGTCCGGGGTTTCACATTTATCCGGAATTTCAATCGGGGTGTCCCGTTTGATCAGCGTGATCGTCCCTGCATTCACCGGAAGCCGGTAAAAGGCTGGGCCATGACGCGAAACAAAACCCTCCAATTTATCCAAAGCACCCTCACTTTCAAACAAGGTGGCAAGACAGGACATGGTGTTTGGCGCTGTATAGATGCCCGCACACCCACATCCAGATTGCTTTGCCGCATCGACGTGTGGAGCGCTGTCTGTTCCAAGGAAAAATGAGGCCTCACCCGAAGTGGCAGCCGCAACCAGCTCCAGTCGATGCAGCTCCCGCTTGGCCACAGGAAGGCAATAATTATGCGGACGAATGCCGCCCGCCAGAATATGGTTGCGGTTGATAAACAGATGATGCGTGGTGATTGTCGCGGCAATATCGTCTCCACCCTTACGCACATAATTCACACCTTCGTGGGTTGTGACATGTTCCAACACAACCCGCAAACCTCTAATCCGCTGGCGAAGTGGGTCCAGAACTGTCTCCAGAAAAACCGCTTCCCGGTCAAAGATATCGATATCCGGATCGGTGACCTCACCATGGACACATAACGGTATATTGTTGTCTGCCATCGCTTCAAGAACCGGTGTCACCTTGTCAAAATCACGCACGCCGGATGCTGAATTGGTTGTGGCACCCGCCGGATACAGTTTCACTGCCGAAATCAGGCCAGTGGCAGCCGCAGCAACGACATCATCCGGGATCGTGTTTTCGGTGAGATAGAGTGTCATCAATGGTTGAAATTCTGAACCGTCAGGAATAGCCGCAAGAATACGGGATTTATAGGCCCGCGCATCGGCCGATGTGACCACTGGCGGCACCAGATTGGGCATGATGATCGCGCGACCAAAATGGGCGGCCGTATCGGCCACAACACGAGCCAGCATGTCGCCATCGCGCAGGTGGAGGTGCCAGTCGTCAGGGCGGGGGATTGTCAAACTGTTCACGGCTCAACTCTATCTGGCATCAGACATTCAACAACAGATATTCCCGCTCCCACGGACTGATCACTTCCAGAAAGGCATCAGCCTCGGCACGTTTGACTTCGGTGAACAACTTTACAAAATCCTCTCCGAGAACATCATGCAACGGGCTGGCCTTTTCCAGCGCATCGAGGGCAATATCCAGATTTTTTGGCAAAGTTTCAAGATCCTCACCACTATCTTTGAGGGGTCGGCTCGGACGCCTTTTCTCCTGAAGTCCAAGCCAAATGGCAGCCAAGGTAGCAGCAATCGCGAGATAGGGATTTGCATCAGCGCCGGGCAGGCGATTTTCGATACGGCGGCTCTTTGGGTTGCCGAGGGGCACACGCAGGCCAACAGTGCGATTGTCCATCCCCCACGCCAGATTGGCTGGCGAATCCTCCGCACCTGTGCGGCGACGGTAGGAGTTAACATAGGGTGCCATCAACGCCATCGCCCCGGACAGATAGCGTTGCATCCCTGCAATGGCGTGAAGAAACTCTTCCGTCTGCTCACCATTTTCATCGACAAAGATATTCTGTCCGGTGGCTTTATTTCTTATCGAGGTATGAACATGCATGGCGCTGCCGGGTTGATCCTGCATTGGCTTGGCCATGAAGGTTGCATGGATTTTATGGTTTAGAGCGGTTTGCCGCACTGTGCGCTTGAACAGAAATGCCTGATCGGCCAAATCCATCGCCGAGCCATGATTGAAATTGATCTCCATCTGCGCTGCGCCGGCCTCATGGCTCAGCGTGTCGATATCAAGCCCCTGCACTTCACAATGGTCATAGATTTCTTCGAACAGTGGATCAAACTCATTCACCGCATCAATGCCATAGGCTTGTCGTGCCTTTTCGGCCCGGCCCGACTTACCTGTCGGGGTGACAAGAGGGTTGTTAGCGTCCGCACTTTGCTCGACAAGGAAAAATTCCAATTCCGGTGCGATCACGGGCTCCAGATCAGCCTCGTCAAACAGCGTCAGAACGCGCGCCAGAACAGCCCGCGGCGCAAACGGCACGATCTTTCCCGCATGATCAACAGCATCATGTATGATCTGTGCCGTAGGCTCCGCATACCATGGAACAAGACGACATGTTGACGGGTCGGGCCGCAACACGATATCAGCGCCTATTTCATTCAAGACAGCACTGTCATAATATTCGCCTGTTACGGACTGGCCGAAAACATATTCCGGCAACCGCAGGCCACCCGTTTCGATTGCCGAAACATATTTGTGCACCGGCAGGATTTTACCCCGCGGAATGCCCGAAATATCACTCACCAGACACTCGACCTCTGTGATAGATTTGTCCCGAAGCCATTCCTTAATGTCGATAGTCATGTGTCCCCCATCGGACCAGCCGGACCCGATCAAACCCTGTTTGCAATGGCTCTGCTATGAGATGCCGAGATCAGCCGCAGTTGCGTCAAGCGCTGTCTTGGCAATCACCACCGTGGCATCGATGTCATCACGCGTATAGGTTAATGGCGGGGACAGAATCATCCCGTCACGAACCGCACGCATCATCAGCCCATGTGAGAGCGCATGGTCACGACAAAGCCCGCCAGCATGACCCACATTGTCAAACAGCACGGGACCGTCCTTGCTCTTCACAAGTTCGATGGCCGCGAGCAATCCATAGGTGCGAACCTCACCAACAAGAGGGTGATCTGCAAGTGGCGACAACGCCTCTCCAAGATAGGGGCCGGTATCCTCTCGCACACGCTCGATTAATCCTTCACCTTCGATTATATCAAGGTTGGCCAGAGCCACCGCAGCAGCAACAGGGTGGCCGGAATAGGTGAAACCGTGATAAAATTCGCCTCCATCTGTGATAAATCTGTTGGCAACCCGATCACCGACCATGACACCCGACATCGGTATGTATCCAGACGTCAGCCCTTTCGCCATGGTCATCATGTCGGGTGACAGATTCATCCGCTGGCTGGCAAACCACTCGCCAGTGCGGCCAAAACCAGTTATCACCTCATCGACGATGAACAGAATATCGTATCGTTTGCAGATGTCCTGAATATGTTCGAAATAACCATCTGGTGGAACAATCACACCGCCGGCACCCTGAACCGGTTCAGCAACAAAAGCAGCCACCTTGTCGGCACCAAGCTCGATGATTTTATCCTCAAGCCAAGACGCCGCATTGGCAGCAAAAACAGCGTCATCCTGATTGCCCTGATGGAGAAACCCGTATGGTGGACGAATGTGCACGAAATCTGCCTCGGCGGCGGCCTGATCATGCATGCCTGACATGCCGCCCATGCTGGCAGACATAATCGTGCTACCATGATATCCGTATTCCCGGCCAATAATCACGCGCCGCTCCGGCTGCCCTTCAAGTGCCCAGAAGTGACGGACCATGCGGATGATTGTGTCATTCGCCTCCGAGCCCGAATTGGCATAGAAAACATTGTTAAGACCCTCGGGGCTGAGGTCAGCCAGCCGTTTGGACAACGTTACCACGGGCTTGTTGCTGGTCTTGAAAAAGTTATTGTAATACGGAAGAGTCGTCATCTGTTGTGCTGCGGCATCAACCAGTGACGGCCGTCCATAACCAACATTCACACACCAGAGACCCGCCATTCCATCCAGAATACGTGTTCCCTCAGTGTCATAAATATAGTGACCTTGCGCGTGGGTGATGATGCGCGCTCCATGCTTGCGCTGCTCACCATAATCGGTAAACGGCGCCATATGATGTGCTGAGTCAATATCCTGCCACTCTTTGGTCGAGAGATCATCTGGTGTCATTGTTGTGGCCTATGTCAGTTTTGGTGTTTTCGGGTTCTGGTCAAGCCGCAACACGATGCCTCTGTGCAGCTTGATCCTCCCATTTGTTCCAGACTACTCTCAATATTTGTTAGGCGCAATCGGTGCGCGCTGGAGAGACGACAAACCAATTAAGGAGACCAACATGTCTGGCGAGAGCTCCATCTATGAAATCGAGTTTCCCAGACGGGAACAATATGCGTCCCTTGCGGAATCGATCGATACGGATATCGCTATCATCGGTGGCGGTCTGACCGGGGTTTCAGCAGCATTGCACCTCGCCGAGAATGGTTTTTCAGCCGTGGTGCTGGAGGCCGGCAAGCTTGGCACTGGTGGGTCGGGACGCAATGGCGGACATGTCTGTCAGGGCTGGCCAAATGATTTTCACCACATTCAGCGCCAGCTATCCGAGCAGGATGCCCAGATTGCCTGGGACAGCGGCATGGCAGCTATTGATCTGGTCAAAGATAGAGTGAAAAAATACAAAATTGATTGCGATCTTACCTTCGGCTACGTCGATGCTGCCTACCACCGGCGCCAGATGGCAGGGCTTGACGAGATGCAGCGAGAGTGGGAAGCACGCGGCTATGAAGGGTTTACCCGGTTAAATGACCGGACTGCATTGGCCGCCCATATTGACACCAACGCTTATGTTGGCGGCTTGTTTGACAGCAAATCCGGGCACATGCAGCCGCTGAAATATCTTCACGGCCTTGCCGCGGCCGCCAAGAGTCAGGGTGCCGTGATATTCGAAAACACACCAATCACCAAGGTTGATGTCCACGCATCTGGTGGCCACAAACATCTTCATACAAAAAATGGACAGCAAGTGCGGGCCAAGATCCTGCTGCTGTGTGGCAACGCCTATCTGGCTGACGTAGGCCTGCCAATAATGAAATCACGTCTGGCTCAGGTCACCTCTTCGGTGCTGGCAACAAAGCCCCTTTCAACCAACATGGCCAAGCAACTTTTGCCAACGGGTGCAGCCGTTGCCGATTGCAACGCTGCGCTGAATTATTATCGGATTGACGCAAAGGGGCGGATGATTTTTGGTGGCCGTGCAAGCTACACCAATGTCAATTTTGGAGGCGTTGAGTCTGATCTGCGCCGCCGGATGGTGGATATATTTCCTTTGCTGAAAGATATCGAAAAAGACGAGGTCTGGTCGGGCAAAATCGGCATTACCGTGAACCGCATTCCACAATTTGGCCGCACCCCGGATAACATTTATTTTGTGCAGGGTTTTTCCGGTCACGGCGTGGCTCTGACCGGTCAGGCCGGGGTGATGCTGGCTGATGCGGTCATTGGTGATCAAACACGTTTTGACATTATGAGCAGCCTCAGCCACATGCCATTTCCGGGCGGACCGCTACGGACACCAGCACTTGCCCTTGGCATGGCCTATTATAAATTGCGGGATCGGCTGAAAATCTGAACGTGTCAGATCCGCCCTACAGGCTTTGATATCGCGCCCCGTTGTTTTGCCAGAACGGCGAGCCAGTCATAGGCAACGCTGGCCGCTGCGATGGCGGTGATCTCCGCATGGTCATAGGCAGGCGCGACCTCGACTATATCCATGCCGATCAAATTGAGTGGTTCAAGACCCCGAACAAATTCCAGCCCCTGCCAACTGGCAAGCCCCCCAGAAACCGGCGTGCCTGTTCCCGGAGCAAAGGCTGGATCAAGCCCATCAATATCAAATGACAGATAAACCGGCGCATCACCCGCTCTGTCGATGGCAATTTCCAGCGCCGCCCAGATCCCATTGCGATGCACCCAGGGACTGGTGAGGATCTCAAAGCCATAATCGGAGTCGTTATAGGTGCGTAATCCAACTTGTGTAGATCTCGACACATCGACGATACCCTCGTTGGCGGCCCTCGCAAACATAGTGCCGTGATCAAAGCGGACGCCATCATCCTCCCAGGTGTCGCAATGCGCATCAAACTGGATCAAAGCGACAGGTCCATATCTCTTGGCATGTGCCTTGAGCAACGGATAAGCCACTGAATGATCGCCGCCAAGGCTCAGCATCTTTGCGCCCGATGCCAGAATATGATCTGCATGCGCCTCAATCGTGTCAAAGACACTCGTCGGATCGTGCGGGTTGATCATGCAGTCGCCGTAATCGATCAGCGACAACTCCTCACATGGCTCAATCCCTGTTGGAAAATGCTTCAGCTCCGTCAACTGAACCGATCCGGCGCGAATGGCGCGAGGGCCTAGCCGCGTGCCCGGTCGATAGGTCACCGCGTTATCATAGGGAATACCGCTGATCACGACATCAACATCTGCAAGATCGCGGCTATAGCGCCGCCGCCCAAAACTAAGCGCCCCACCATAGGTCATTTCCGGCCACAATTCCTTGTTACCACTGGCCCGGAATGTCTGATCACCAATTTTGTCAGTCACATCAGCCTCCTGTCATTGCATCAGTCACTCCGTAATACCCTGCCTAAGCAAACCCCAAAAAGCAAACCGATGAAATGTCTGTTTTTGGATTTACCGATCTGACAAACAAGTGCAGTGTGGGGTTGCCCATTTCTGGAATTTTTGAATGTTTCGCGATCACATTAACACCGCCGACAAACTGACCACTGCCCCTGGTCTGTTCATGATCACACTGTCATCAATCGCACTTGGCGCAGCCTTTGGTGGCTATCTTCCCCTGATTTCTTTGTGGCTCGAAACACTCGGTATTTCATTCCAGAAAATTGGTCTTGTCAGTGGCATGGCAGCGCTTGGCATTGTGTCCAGTGCCTATTTTGCCCCTCACCTTGTTGCACGTTATGGCAATATTCCGGTGATCAATATCGGCCTGTGTCTGGCAGCAGTGATGATGGTGGCCCTGCGCTTTACCGAGTCAATGGCGCTCTGGCTCGTCATTCGTTTCATCGGCGGTCTTGGCTTGGGGCTGCATTGGGTGTTAACCGAAGCGTGGCTTGCACGAATTGCCGCTGATCAGGGACGCACCCGGGTTATGGCAATCTATGCAACGGCAGTCGGACTAGGATTTGCGGTCGGTCCCGGGATTATCTGGTTGTTCGGATTTGAAACAGCCACTCCTTTCTTCCTTATTGCCATTTTGCCGGTGATCGGCGCTCTGCCAATCTATGCGCTGCGACGGCATGAACCCAAAATCACTTTCACTGGAGGTGGCTCACCCCTTCGGCTGATCCGCCGGGCACCAACTGTTGCCATGGCCTGCGTCGTTGCCGGCGGTGTCGATCTCGCGCTGATCACCTTGATGCCTGTGATTGTTGCGCGAACACCTGAGGCAGCCACAATGCTCACCTTGTCAATTGTGCCGGCCATGGCGGTCGGTAACGTTGTCCTGCAATATCCGATTGCCCTTCTGGCGGATCGGTATGGCCTGCGAAGAATTGGCATGATCATCGCCACCATTGGTCTTGCGCTCTGTAGTCTGATCCCGTTCTTCCTGCATTCGGCCCTTCTGGCGCTGATTCTGGCTTTTCTCGGAGCGGGGCTCGTCTATGGCCTTTATTCAATTGGCCTTGCGATGCTGGCAAAACGGTTTACTGGTGGTGAAATCATCGCAGCTAATGCTGGCTTTGTGATTATTTTCGAGTTGTCCAATCTGGCCGGGCCCGCAATTGCCGGAATTTTACTAGACATCAACATGCGGCTAGGCCTGCCGATTTTCATGGTCAGTGTTGGTATTTTTTATCTGCTGGTTTCATGGTTCAGGCGCAACGCCAATCCCGATAGATAAAACCGCAGTCAAAACCCCATCGGCAATCGACATGCCAATGCCACCAACGAGGCCACGCTCGTCTTTTTGCTTGATATCACTGATAAAAGGATGTGCAATTGACAAGATTTTAGAGGGGTGGGTGATTTGTCTTTATCATACTCGCAAAACAAAATTCCCGGCACTTGGGACAGGAAGGGCCTGCCTGGCTGGGCCTATAGCAATGATGAGCTTTTCGCGTTGGAACAGGATGTTGTTTTTCGTGCACATTGGCAACTTGCCTGCCATATAAGCGACCTTGCCGAACCCGGAGCCTACATCACCTTTGACATGGGATATGAGCGAGCATTGATCCTTCGTGACAAGGCAGGAAAGATTCGCGCCTTTCACAACCTTTGCCGTCACCGGGGCAGCCGTGTGGTTGATAATGAACGGGGCGTCTGCAAATCCGCGCTGACATGCCCTTTTCATGGCTGGACCTACAATCTGGATGGCACCCTGAGAAGCGCGGCACAGCCCTCAACCTTTCCAGAGTTGGACCCTATGGAATGGGGATTGAAACCAGTTGAACTCGAGATTTGGAATGGGTTTATTTTCATCCGGTTTCAGCCCGGCCCACAGGGCAGTGTTGCCGAGATGTTGCAGCGATTTGATAGTGAGGTCGCGCCCTACAACATTGCCGATATGGAGCGTGTTGCCGGTGATTTCATTTTTGCCGAGGCGCAGGTAAACTGGAAGTCGATGCGGGATGTTGACAATGAGGGCTATCATGTTGCCAAGGCCCATCCCAGCCTGCAGGATCTTTATGGAAAGGCCTATATTGATGAGCCCTACATAAACGGCACATCGCGTAGCCTTGGAAAATTTAACAGCTCACCTTCCAAACTTTGGAGTGTGAAGGCCTATCGTGAACTTGTCTCCCGATTCACCCATTTACCGGAACCGCTGAATGCTGCGTGGCTTTATCTCGGCATTTTCCCAAATGCGGTGATTGGCCTCTATCCTGACTCAATCATTTTCTATCAGGAAGTGCCTATAGGCACAAAACACACCCTTCAGCGCGGCGCTGTCTATCGACATCGCGGCGAAACACGCACCATGCGGGCAGCCAGATATCTGTCTGGACGCATTGATGGGCTGACGGCAGATGAGGATTTGCAGCTTACGCGTTGGACAGATGAGGCCCCACTGTCGAGTGGTTTTGACGGCATCATTCTCTCGGATCTGGAGTATGGTGTCAGCAGTTTCCACGACCATCTGCGTGGCCTGATGCCGGTTCTGTCACTACAACAATCACCGGAACTGGGAACGCTGGCAGCGCGGAACGCAGCGTTGAAAGGTCTCTAGATGCAACAGGAAAGCCTGGCGGGGAAAGGTCGCGCAAAGATATGGCAAAAGCCCCATTTTCTGCCAGTAATGCGACCAGGCGGATGGCACGGGCTTGCATTGATCAGTCCACCCTTTGTTTATTCACTTTTAATGCTGGCAGCACCCTTGTTGCTTGTGTTCCTGCTCAGCATGTGGACACAAAATTATCTTGAGCTTGACCGCACCGTCACGTTGGCCAACTACAGAGAAGCGATATCAGAGGAGCTCTATCGGGTCTTGATGGTTCGCTCATTGGTGATTTCCGGCGTGGTAACCGTTGTTACAGTTATGCTGGCCTATCCAATTGCCTATTACGTGGCTTTTTTTGGCGGCAAACGAAAATCGATGTGGTTGTTGCTGATCACCATTCCATTTTGGACCAGCTACCTGATCAGGGTTTTCCTGTGGAAAGTTATTCTCGGCTATAACGGTGTCGTCAATGGCAGCCTCCTTGGCCTTGGCTTTATTGAGGAGCCGCTCAGCTTCATTCTCTATAATGCCAACGCGGTAGTGATCACCTTGGCTCATGCGTGGGCGCCATTTGCCATCCTGCCAATTTTTGTCTCACTGGCCCGCATAGATAAAAGTCTGCTCGAAGCTGCACGTGATCTTGGCGATGGCCCGATAAGACGGTTTCTGAGGGTCACACTGCCACTATCCATGCCGGGCGTCGTGGCCGCCTCGCTGATCGTTTTCATCCCAACCGTGGGCGATTACGTGACACCCCGCCTGCTTGGTGGCACAAACGGTCTGATGATTGCGAATATGATCCAGATCCAGTTTGGCAAAGCCAATAACGCGCCCCTCGGATCAGCGCTTGCTGTTTCAGCAATGATTGTCGTGGCCTCGATATCGATCGCCTTCGTTTTGTTCAATCGCCGCTTCCTGAAGGTGAAAGGCTAGAGGATCAGAGTGATGTCAGCAAAACCTCCAAGAAGTCTGTTCACATATGCGGTCATTTATCTCATTTTCCTTTATGCACCGGTCCTTCTGCTACCGTTGTTTGCGTTCAATGACAGCGCCATTATCGCGCTGCCGCTCTCGGGTTTTACCTTCCACTGGTTCGGCCTGTTGTGGGAAACAAAAGCTCTCCATGAGGCGCTCTACAACTCATTGCTGATTGCTGTCGTCACGGCAATTGGCAGCACAACGCTGGGTATTTTTGCGGCCCGCGCTGCAGCCAGATATGAGTTCCCGGGAAAGCGTGGCATTGTTGGCTTCATCATGGTGCCGCTTGTGCTGCCGGAAATCATTGTCGGTGTGGCTTTGATTGTTGTGCTTATCCAACTCGGCCTGTCATTATCTGCTTGGACGGTGATAATTGGCCATGTACTGATCTGCACACCCTTTGCCATCGCCATTCTACAGTCTGCTTTCAACAACATGGATCGCAGTCTGGAGGAAGCGTCAATGGATTTGGGCGAGAACAAGATTGGTACCTTTTTCCGGGTAATTTTGCCCCTTGTCACTCCGGGCATCATATCCAGCCTGCTGATCTCATTTACCATCTCCCTCGATGAATTCATCATCGCCTTCTTTCTGACCGGCACCGATGCAACATTGCCCGTCTATATCTGGAGCCAGCTGCGCTTTCCAGCCAGACTGCCGGCTATCATGGCCCTTGGTTTCCTGATGGTCTTGCTATCTTTCATTCTGCTGCTGGCTGCTGAATATTTCCGCCGGCGTGCAAACCGGATCGCCGGCAACCCACAATCCTCCGACGAAAGCATTTTCTAATGGCCAGAGACCAAAAAACAGAAGAGCCGATTATCGTCATCAATGACATTGAGAAACATTTTGGCTCCGTCACCGCGCTTGATGGTATATCGCTCGAAATCAGGGCCGGTGAATTTTTTTCCCTTCTCGGCCCCTCGGGCTGCGGCAAGACAACTTTGCTGCGAATGATATCGGGCTTTGACAATCCGAGTGTTGGCACAGTTTTTATCGGGGGAACGGATATGACTGATGTGCCACCGAACGAGCGTCCAACCAATATGGTTTTTCAATCCTATGCGATCTTTCCCCATCTAAACGTGGCCGAAAATGTTGGCTATGGTCTAAAAAAACAGAAATTGCCAAAGGAAGAAGTGGACCTCCGTGTCAATGAGGCACTTGCGCTGGTGGACCTCGAAGGCTACGGCCAGAGGGAGTCACATGCCCTGTCTGGTGGACAGCGCCAGCGCGTTGCTCTGGCCCGCGCCCTTATCATGAAACCACAGGTATTGTTGCTTGATGAGCCCTTGTCAGCTTTGGACAAAAAGCTGCGGGATGCGATGCAGAGCGAGTTATGCAAATTGCAGCGGACTGTCGGCATCACCTTTGTTCTTGTAACTCATGATCAGGAAGAAGCGTTGATCATGTCAGACCGTATCGCCGTAATGTTTGATGGCAAGATTGCCCAGTTGGACTCGCCTGAAGGGCTATATCGTCGCCCAACCTCACAGCGGGTTGCCTCCTTTATCGGAGTGATGAACTTCATCCCCGCGACAGTGACCGCCAGCACCGCGCAGACGCTGTCTCTCGATATCGACGCGCTTGGCAAGATCGAACTGCCACAATCAGCAGCACATAGAACCGGCGACAAGATCACAATCGGCATTCGTCCGGAGATGCTGACTGTTCTCTATGACAAGACAGATAAAGCGGACCATGTTTTCAACGCCATCATAGAGGACACAGCCTATTACGGCGATATGACCTATTATGATGTTCGCCTCGAAAATTCAGATATCACGGCAACGGTTTCCATGCGCAACACGGCCGGGAGGCCAATCCTTGACCAAGGAGATGCCACACGCGTTGGATGGGGCGCCGAGTCAATCACTATTCTGGCTGAGGATTGACACTCCCAGAAATAGGAAAACCGCCATTCCTTTAGGAACAGCGGCTTTCGGCATTCTTTCAGGACAGGTTCGCCTGCCCCCCTGATGAGACTAATGCCTAGAAGCCAGCCTTAATCTTTTCAAACTCGGCGATCATCCGCTCGCGCAACTCAAAGGGCAGCGGTGCCTGCTGCAATGTGTTGTCGGTATAGGTCTCAAAGTTTGAGAAACCAACTTCATCAAGCGCGTCTTGGCCCAATGACAGCATCGCATCAAGATTTGAGTGGCCATAGCCCCACTCAGTTACAATGTACTCAGCTGATCTTGGCTCGAGCCAAGCATTGATGAAATCATACATCTTATCCTCAGACCCTGGACCATCGACCATATTCACATAGCCACAAACCCAGGTAGATGAACCCTCCTTGGTCTTCAAATTCATCTCAACGGGATGGCCTTCTGCCTGCATGGTTACTGGCGTCTCACTCCATGCCCATGACAGCAACACCTCACCCGAGGCCATCAACTGGCTTAGCTCGGCACCATCGGCCCAATAAGTGCGGACATTGGCATGGACTTTACGCAGAAATTCAGACGCCGCTTCAAAGTCTGCGTCGGTTCCTTTGTTCCAGTCCCGAACGCCATTGGCCAGATAGCCAAGTGCGTAGGCGTCATCTACATTGTCAGGCAGTGAGATCCGGCCCTGAAATTTCGGATCAGCGAAAGATTGCAGCGTTGCGGCGTCATCGGCACTTACAAGATCCGTCCGATAGGTCAAGCCTGTTGAACCCCAATCGACCGGAACAACATAAACGTCACCGTTGACGGTAAAGCCCTCTGCATCGGCAAAGCTGATGTCTTTCCAGTTGGGAATGCGGGATGTATCGAACGGTTCGATGATTCCCGCCTCACGCCATTTGATCACAGACTGCGAGCATGGATGGGCCATATCGGCTTTGAAGCCGGCGCGAATCTTGTTGAACGCCTCTTCTTCATCACTGAAGAAAGAGTAGGTCGGCTGATCACCATGTTTTTCAATATAACTCAAATAGAAATTATTGTCCTCATACCCAGCCCAGTCAAAAATAATAAGATCCTTGTCTGCAGCAACAGCGGCCCCACCCGTGAGTATGGTCGCAACCGTCAAAGCAGAGATAATTCCGGTGGCTTTCATGATAACGCTCCCCTTTTGTTGGCGACGCCTCTCATTCAACAGAGGAAGGCGTCATCTCGTTTTACAGCTCTCAACTATGGCGATGCTTAGTGCCAGAAGTCAATATTTTGCATGGATCACAAAGATTTTCAGCACATTTCTGCATTCACCTCGCCAAGCGCCTGATCAATGATGTCAAACATCATATCGACCTCGTCCCGGCTGATGATCAATGGCGGTGAGAAAACGCACATATTGATCAACGGGCGCAGCAACAGCCCCCTCTCCTCGCATTTGGCGTCCAGCCGGTAACCAAACTCCTTATCGACTGCCAACCTTTTCGCCTCACTGCTATCTGATGGCGCCGCACCCTCAACACAACCAAGCAGACCCATTCCCCGGGCATCACCAACAATTTCGTGACGCCGCAATTCCTGCAGACGTGCTTGAAAATGGGGTGTGATAGCATTCACATGGGCAAAGATTTCTTCCCGCTCCATAATCTCGATATTCTTCAACGCCGCTGCGCAGGAAACAGGATGCGCAGAATAGGTGAAGCCATTCGAGAACAACACCTCTGAGCGGTCATCTGCGGTGAGTTCAGCCATCAAACGGTCTGAGATCAACACAGCGCCCAACGGCACATAGCCTGAGGTAATGCCCTTCGCCGAGGTAATAATATCGGGCACGATGCCGAACACACTCTCCGAGGCAAAAAATTCACCCAAACGGCCAAAAGCGGTGACCACCTCATCCGAAATATACAGCACATCATGCTGGTGACAGATTTCCAGACAGCGCTTGTGATACCCCTCCGGCGGCACAATCACACCGCCAGATGCAAGGATCGGCTCAGCAATGAAGGCGGCCACACGGTCGGCACCCACTTCAAGAATCTTTGCCTCCAATTCAGTCGTTTTCTCGTCGCACCAGGCAGCAACACTCATGCCGTCAGGTCGGATATAGGGATTCACGTTGCCAACGAAATGTACGCTGTCGGTATCGGTATCGAGGAAACTCTTGTCGCGTTCCTTGCCCGAAACACTGGCCGACATAAATGTTGAGCCGTGATAGCCCTTTTGGCGGGCGATGATGTGCTTCTTTTCAGGTCGGCCACGCAGATTGTTATAAAAATGGGAAAAACGCAAAGCCGTATCCACCGCAGTTGAACCGCCAGTGGTAAAGAACACATTGTTCAGGTCGCCGGGCGACTCAGCGGCAATTTTTGCCGCAAGCTGTGCCGCCGGCCCCGACGTCGAGGTCCAGGGTGTGTTGAAGGGTAACTTGAGAACCTGCGCAGCAATTGCATCGGCCATTTCCTGCCGCCCATAGCCAATCTGCGAACTCCACATTCCGCCAGGCCCATCAATATAGCGCCGTCCGGACTCATCATAAACATAGATTCCCTCAGCATCTGAGGCGATCATGAAGTCGGCGTCCTCAGTTCCCAGCGAATGCCAGGGGTGCATCAAATTCCGGTTATCCCAGAGGCGAATATCTTCAGGCGAAGGCGAATTCAGCTTTGTCACAATTTGGCTCCAATATTGCCCCGGTTAAATCCAAGAACGTCTGATCCAAGAACGCTCAATCACACCTGATCAAGATATGATTGATATTCAAACGGCGTCACCATTTCGTTGAACCGCCGCATTTCCTGCTGTTTCGTCTTAACCACCATATCACGCAGTATGCCGGGAATAAAATCGTTCAGCATTTTCCCTGCCATAAAGGCATCCAAGGAATCCTGCCACGAGAGCGGCAGGGTCGGCATGTGTGCATTATCACCATCATAAGCGCTGGTCTTGATTGCTTTTGGTGGCTGCATCTCACCCTCAATCCCAGTCAGAGCTGCACCAAGTATTGCTGCCATTACCAGATAGGCATTGGTGTCAGCACCAGCGACACGATGTTCAATACGGCGCTGTGACGACGGGCCACCGGGAATGCGCACGGCGGCTGTTCTATTTTCATATCCCCAGCAGGCAACCATCGGGGCGTGCTGATCAGGCGTCAAACGCCGATAGGAATTGAGATGGGGCGCGAACAACAGCATCGATTCCGGCATCGCGGCAAGCACACCTGCCACAGCATGGAGCAGCATGGCACTGCCATCGGCATCTCCATTATCAAAGATATTTGCGCCAGCACCATCGAGGATACTGAAATGCATATGCAAACCACTGCCGGGCCTCTGGGCAAATGGTTTGGCCATGAAACTCGCGGCGAGGCCATGTTTGCGGGCGACAGATTTGACGATATTCTTAAACAGCATCGCATCATCCGCGACTCTCATCGCATCCTCGCTATGGCGAAGATTGACTTCGAACTGCCCAATACCGCTCTCGCTGATGGCGGCATCGGCTGCAACCGATTGGATTTTGCAGCCAGCATAGATATCGGTCAGGATCGCATCGAAATCATTTAGGTCATCAAGCGATAGCACCCCTTCACGGATAACTGATGCCCCGGTCAGCGGGTTGCTCAGCGCACCATCAACCGCCTTTGGGTCCGCCAGATAGAATTCCAGCTCAAAGGCTGGCACCGGTCGAAGCCCAAGCGCGGCGAAACGTTTCAAAACAGCGGCAAGAGCATTACGCGGATCACCGTCAAAGGGCGTTTTATTCTCATTTTGCACAACGAGTGGCACCATGGCTGCGCCGTGATCAGACCATGGCATCATAAGGGGGCCGCGGCCAGTCCATTCACAGCGCCCGTCTGAGTCACCGGTCTCAAAAACCCATTTGCTACCCTCGATATCGCGCCCCCAAATATCAACATTTGCCGAAGATAGCGGAATACGCATTCCACCCCCACAGATTTTCTCAAGCTGGTCTACCGGCAGTCTTTTGCCGCGAATAACGCCATTGATATCAAAAATGAAGCCACGCAGGCTCTCTATGTCAGGATGTTCTATCGCCCATGAATCTGCCCAGGAGGACAGGGCTGTCTTGTCCATCTTCAATCCTCACTCATTGCCGCAAAATTCTGCAACCGGTGGCCGTCAAAAACAAGCCCTGCGTGACATCAAGTCAGCAGGGATTACCAACAATTATTTGGAAAATTTGCCATCGAGCCGGCGATCCGTCCAATCACGGAGCTGGTAGTAGGCGCCAATAATCGGCAGAAACCAGGGTTTTTCTTGGTAAAGCGGAAACGGGGCCATCCGCCCCCCTGAAAAGGCGCTCTGGCTGTTTGCCTGACCCGAGACAAGCAATCCCGTCCGATAACCAAGCCAACTCATCATCACCACTCCACTGCCATGGCAGCCAAGCGCATGATACACGCCCGGAAGCGTCTCTGGCTGGCTCTCACCCAAATCTGGAACGCCGCCGCGCAGATAGGCAACGTAACCCCACCATCCATGTGACAGCTTGACTTCGGCAAGCTGCGGAAAAACAGCTGTCAACTTGCGCCGCAGATGCAATCCCCCCGCAGTGGAATCATGATGGAGATAACGGGCACGACCACCAAAGAGAAGGCGCTTGCGGTCAGGTGACGGTCTAAAGTAATAAAGCAACCGCTTGGTGTCAGCAATCATCCGGTGCTTTGGGAACAGCTGTGTCACCATCTCACTACCCAGCTCTTCTGTTGCCACCTGATAGGATGCGATCGGAACAACGCGCCTTTGGTGCCAGGCACTCAAATCGCCCGTATAACCATTGGTCGCAATGATGATCTTATCTGCCATTAGCGGACCACGGCTTGTTTCGAGCCGCAAACCGTCCGCTCTCTTGGCCATGGCACCAGCACGAACATTGCCAAAAAGCTTCACACCCGCACTGCGCGCGACATTCAGGACACCACGATGCAGCTTTCCCGGATGAACCGCGCCTGATCGCTCAAGAACCATGCCCCCCTTGTAATAATCAGACCCTATTTCCTCGCGGGTCTGTTCCGCTGGCAGCATATAAGCAGAGGAATCTGCAACCTCATTCAATTTTGCCATCCGCTTGGCCAAGGTTTGCCACGCTTTTGAACAATGTGCGCCAACGAACCGGCCTGTCCGCTGATAATCAGCATCTATCCCTTCGGTTTGAATGAAATCCTCAAACCAACTGTAGGAAAGCGATGCCTCTGCCAACATGGCCCGTTCCTGTAGCGGGTCGAGGTCAATGTGTTTGCCAACATTGACCCCGCCGGACACCATTCCACCATTGCGCGATGAGGCCCCATGACCAAGTGCCTCAGCATCAATTACGACCACATCAACCCCCATGCGTGCCAAAACGATGGCAGCATGAAGTCCGGCATATCCTGAACCAATCACCGCAACATCACAGCGGTTGGGCAAGACACCTCCAGCGCTGTCGGGCAGGGTTGGCGGTGCATGATCCCACCAATAGGGTTGAGGCTTGAAATCAGCCGCAAGAAAGTCCTGGTCACGCATCCATCATCCCCCCTGATACAAAGTGATCACTCCGTCCATCCAAGGCTGATTTGCTTTTCCAATGCTCTGGCGGCATTGCGCATCAACATGGCGACCGTGACCGGCCCGACGCCGCCGGGCACTGGCGTTGTCCAGCTGGCAACCGTAGCAACATTGTCCGTATCGGCATCACCGACGATGCGGATTTTTCCGTCATCGCCAACAATCTGGTTGATGCCGATGTCGATGATTGCCGCTCCCGGCTTGACCATATCGGCGGTAAGAAGGCCAGGCACCCCGACGGCCACAAGCACCGCATCAGCGCGGCGCGTATGCGCGGCAACCGATCTTGTCATATGATGGCACACGGTTACCGTGGCTCCCTCCGCCATTAGCATGAAAGCGGCCGGTTTGCCGACAATCTCCGAATGGCCAACCATCACCACCTCAAGCCCTTTCAAATCCAGCCCCGTTGCCTTGATCATCTCGACAGAGGCAGCTGCCGTACATGGCGCCAGCGCCATATCATTATAGACGATGTTACCAATCGATGCCGGGCTCATCCCCTCAACATCCTTTAGCGGATGAATGGCAGACTGGAGTGAACGCACATTAATATGGTCGGGAACAGGGCGCTGGAGAATGACTCCGATGACATCAGGATCGTCATTCATCTCGACAAGGTGCCGCTTGCAATCCTCTTGGGTCAGAGATGCTGGCCAGCGTTGCTCGTCAAAGGGCAGGCCGACTTCTGCCGCGGCACGAGCTTGGCCCCGAATATAGACTGATGTTTCGTCGATATTGCCAATACCAACAGACACGAGTCGCCCGAGCTTGCGTTGCTGTGACAGGCGGGAAATGTCACTACTGACCTCTGCCATGATCCTTTGCCGGACATCTTTGCCATAGAGCAGACGCGGGTCACCAGATTTAGTCATGTGAACACTCTCTTTTCGTGAACGGGCTTTTCGTGAAAGGGCTGGCATTTTCCCTAACATATTTTAGGGCAGACTTCAGAGTAGGCTTCTGGGCAAGCTGAGTGTCCTCTAACCGTTAACGAAAGCGAGTAAAGTCGGATGCCGAGTCATCCGCTGTCTGCGGCAGATGGTAGCACTTCGCCTTTTTCAGAGAACACAGCAATCGTGCAACCGCCGGGTGAGGTTGAGTTATGTTCGGTTCCCGCATCCAGCCAGACGACATCACCCGCACGATAAATGGTGCCATCATTATCAATCAGTTCACCGTCGATGATATAGAACTCCTCCGCTCCAACATGCCGGTGCGGCGATGAGGAGGCCCCCGGTTCCATTCGGTAAATGTAAAAACCTGTTCCCCGTGGCGCGTTCGGGTTGAGTTGCAACAAACCTGTTCCAACCTCGTCCTCGAATGGCTCAAAAACTGCGTCCTGCAAGTTGATAACGCGTCTCTTTATTTCAGAAATCCGCTGCATCAATCCCCCCATTACATGTTCTGGCGCACCTTTCGGCACACAGGTTTAAGTCAATAGTATAAACGTTACCGCGAGTCATAAAAACTGGCAAAATGACCGGAACCTGATTTTCTCTCACCACTCCCATCTGCTGCCAAACAGCTTCCATGTTTAACGTTCACCCCGCTGATGCATTGTTATGCCACTCATAGCTTTACACTCATTGGCATTCGTTCTATAACCTGCGCGATTTTACGCGGTTTGTCGGGGAGACAATCACACTAACAAACCGCTTTCTCACTACAATCAAGAGGAAAGTTTCATGCTTACTTCCGCAGTTTTGCCGATCAGTCTTGGCATATTGGGCTTGGTCGCGGCCTCCATGGTCTATGCGAGAATTCTGCAAACCCCAGCTGGGGAGGGCAGGGTCAAAGAAATCTCGGATGAGATTCATCTTGGCGCGATGGTCTTTATGGCCAGTGAATACAAACGTCTGGCCATTTTCTGTCTGATCTGTATCGCTGCCCTATATTGGGGTCTTGGTGCTGACACAGCCATTTCCTTCACACTTGGGGCGCTTTGCTCTGGTGTTGCAGGCTACATCGGCATGTATTCAGCGACAAAGGCAAATGTCAGAACAGCCGTGGCGGCCAATACCGAAGGCGCAGCTGCTGCTCTGAATGTGGCTTTCTTCGGTGGGTCAATCATGGGCCTGACAGTTGCCTCAATGGGTCTGCTCGGCATCGGTATCCTGTACCATTTTATGGGTGACACCGCACACGGGATTGAGGCCATTGAGGGCTTTGCAATGGGCGGCTCATCAGTTGCCCTGTTTAGCCGTGTGGGTGGTGGCATTTTCACCAAATCAGCCGATGTCGGTGCCGATCTTGTCGGTAAGGTTGAGGCTGGCATCCCAGAAGATGACCCTCGCAACCCTGCCGTTATTGCCGACAATGTAGGTGATAATGTTGGCGATGTTGCTGGCATGGGCTCAGATATTTTCGAATCGTATTGTGGTTCGATGATTGCTTCGATGGCCCTTGCTGCGTCCATGTCAATCGAGACGGTGAACAGTCTTGGAGGCGATCAGGGCGCGTTGCAATTCATGCCTCTGGCTCTGGCATCAACGGGCCTTGTCTGCTCGCTGATCGGCATTCTTGCCGTAAAGATGTTCTCCAGCAAAAGCGCTGACGTTGCCTTACGCTTTGGCACAATTGGCTCATCAGTCATCTTTATAGCCGCCGCCTATGCCGTGATTCAGGCGATGGGCGCAACATCAGGTGTTTGGTTCGCCGTTCTGGTTGGTGCCGTGGGTGGCATCATCGTCGGCCTCGTTACCGAATATTACACCGGAGGCCCGCCAGTCCGCAAAATCGCCAAGGATGGCGAGACCGGGCCAGCGACTGTGATGATCTCCGGCCTTGCAACGGGCATGCAGTCTGTTGCCATCCCGGTTCTGACAATTGCCGCCATCATCTTCTGCGCAAACGCCGCAGCAGGTCTTTATGGTGTTGGCCTTGCGGCTGTTGGTATGCTCTCAACCGTTGGCATCACCATGGCGATCGATGCTTATGGCCCGGTCGCAGACAATGCCGGTGGTATCGCCGAAATGGCTGAGATGGGACCAGAGACACGCGAGATCACGGATTCACTTGATGAGGTTGGCAACACGACTGCGGCCATCGGCAAGGGCTTTGCCATCTCCGCTGCCGCACTCGCTGCGCTGGCGCTTATCAGTGCCTACATCGCCAAGGTCAGCAATGGCGACCCCGACTTCGTTCTTGCCATCAATGACCCGATGGTTCTGTGTGGCATGTTCATCGGCGGCATCTTCCCATTCTTGGTAAGCGCGATGACAATGACCGCTGTCGGTGACGCCGCCTTTGAGATGATCGTTGAGGTACGCCGGCAGTTCCGTGAGATCCCTGGCCTTCTTGAAGGGACAGGAAAGCCGGATACGGCCCGCTGTGTCGATATTGCTACACGTGCCGCGCTGCGCAAGATGGTGATGCCTGGTTCGATGGCAGTGCTGGCACCTGTGATCATCGGTTTCGCTCTTGGGCCGAAGGCGCTTGGCGGCATGCTTGCCGGTGCGTTGATCTGTTGCGTTATGATGGCGCTGATGATGGCCAATGCCGGTGGTGCATGGGACAACGCCAAGAAGTATGTCGAGAAGGGCAATCTTGGTGGTAAGGGTTCCGATGTGCATAAGGCGGCTGTTGTCGGTGACACCGTCGGTGACCCATTGAAAGACACATCCGGTCCATCAATGAACATCCTGATCAATGTGATGGCGATTGTCAGCTTGGTGATTGCACCGCTGCTAATTTGATCAACCCCACATTCCGCCCAAATAAAACCGGCCCGCTCGGGGCCGGTTTTTTTATACTTTGCTGATGATGCATCCTAGGTTAATGCACCTCACCATAATAGAGGGAGACGACATGTTTTGCCTCGGCAAAGAACAACCATCGCTCGACAAAGACGCCTGCAATATGGCTTACCAGCGCGATGCCCAACAGCGGAGCGCTCAGAGGTGCCAGCCAGATAAGAAGCAGCGGCAGAACGGCACCCAAGCCAAGTGACAACAGCCGGAGCTTTTCGGCGTGGCGGCGGGCCACAATAAACCCCATTTCATGCTGTAGATAATTTTCCGATGTGTGCGGCGGCATGATGCTCCGCACCTCGCCCAACGCAGTAAGGCCTGTGGCACTTGCAAGACTGCTGCCAGAGCCCGAAGCCCCGGCAACGCGCCACCAGATCAGCTTTACACCCCATGCAGCTGCCAGCAAAAGCAGGGTCGATTGCTGGATCGCGGCCGTCACATGCTGGCCAGTCATCGCCAACAGCCAGCAGGCTGCAAGCAGGCCACCAGCTGCCGCAAACATCAGATAGCAGATAGGCGTCAACGGATGATACCACCGCGCGACCGTTTTCAACGAAGCGTATATCATCGAAGTGGCATAGACCGTGGCGATAATCAGAGTCAACACCCCGGCCGATGCCCATAACGGAGGCACCGCGCCGCCATGGACATAAACAAACCACATAAACAACGCCGCCATAACCACAACCGCAAGCACACCCTCACGCGACAGCCAACTTGATCGCCATTGGCTCAGGGCGCGCCATGCCCGCTCCGGATGCCCAAGATGCAGGGTTGAGCTGAACAGGCCCGCACCAATCAGCCCAAAGGTGAATCCGGCAATTGCCAGCAGATGTGTCGCTGACTCCAGCGGCACAAGACCGAGAACAATCCACGCGGCAAGGCCAAGGCCAAGGCCAGATGATGAGGTGAAAAAAATAATCGACCAGGCTGGACGCATAATTTTATCCTAGTTTTTCCAGAGTTGAATCCACCCACTTCCAAAAGCCCTTGGGCGTCTCGGCATCTGCCATAGCCACCAGCGACATCGGGGCACCCTCCGTCTGGCGACGTTGGCGTGGCGGCAAATATTTATTAACCGGCTTCGTGCCTTGTTCAGGCATCAAATCAAACCCTTCACGCGCTGCCACCATCAAGCTGACCTCTGAGTTCGGGTCGCCAAGATCGCCAAAGTGACGGGCATTCGTTGGACAGGTTCGCACACATGCGGGCACCTGATCCTCCTCGGGAATGTTCTCATTATAGATCCGGTCAACACAAAGGGTGCATTTCTTCATCACGCCCTCGGCTGGGTCCATCTCACGGGCGCCATAGGGGCATGACCAAGCGCACAAACCGCATCCAATGCACCAATCCTCATTCACCAGAACGATACCATCCTCGGCGCGCTTGAAGGAGGCTCCTGTGGGACATACCGTGACACAGGGCGCGTCCTCGCAATGCAGACAGGATTTGGGAAAGTGAATGGTTTTGGCTGTTTCTCCCTCACCCGCCTCAAAGGCATGCACCCGATTGAGCCACGCACCGTTGGGATTGGCTCCATAGGCATTTTCATCACTCAGCGGCGCACCATATCCTGAAGTATTCCATTCCTTGCAATTCACTACGCAGGCCTGACAGCCAACACAGATATCAAGGTCAATCACAAGGCCTAGCTTGATGGCCGATGGCTCTGGCAGACTGGTCATGACGAGGTTTTTCCTTTTTTCTCACGGCCCTTTGCCGAGCTGGCATTTGAGGTCCATTTCAATCCATAACGAAGCGTCTTGTCCGGTTGCGCCATACCGTTCATTCTGGGCAAAGGGGCAAATTGAGGAGCAGACTCAGCAGGCTCATCAGCCGCCGCCTTGGCGATCCGCACACGCAGGTCAAACCATGCAGCCTGACCCGTGATCGGATCAGAATTTGACCAACGCTGTCCGTCACCTTTTGGCGGTAGCAATTCATAGATGAGATGGTTCAGCAAAAAGCCCTTCTTGGCCTCTGGTGCGTCCTCATCAAGCTGCCATGCCCCCTTGCGTTTGCCAATGGCGTTCCATGTCCAGATTGTCTTGTCATTTACGCCAGCCATGACAGCAACAGGAACACGTATTTTGCCATGATGTGAGGTCACCCAGATCCAGTCACCATCGACGAGGTCGTGCTCATCGGCAAGGCCCTGAGAGATAAACATTGGGTTATGCCCATGGATCTGGCGCAGCCACGGGTTTTGCGATCCCCATGAATGATACATTGCCATCGGCCGCTGGGTCAGCGCATGTAGCGGGTAATCCTCCTCATTGATGGCCTCGCCCTCGAAAGGAGCATACCATGTGGGCAGGGGCGTGAAACATGTACGCACACGTTCTCGCAAATGGTCTGGTGGCTGTATATTACCATGGCCTTCGGCCGCAAGCCTGAATTTTTGCAAAGTCTCGGAATAGATCTGAAAGGCATAGGGCTGTGGATTGTCATAGAAACCCATATCAACGGCAAAATCCTGATAGGCCATATTAGCCATTTTGTAATAGCGTGCCTCCTCGGGTATGTCGGTATGCCAGAAACTGCCATTTTCGATGTAGGCGTCCAGTTGGTCAGGATTTACCTCGCCGCGCCCCTCACTGGTGCCATTCGTACCCCGGAAACCAGCAAGTGGCCCAATACCGGGCTTGCGCTGGTGATTGACAATATAATCACCGTAGTCACTGTATTTCGCGCTGCCATCATCATTGACCATCCCCGGTAGACTAAGGCGCGCACCAATATCAAGAAGCACCGACTGAAAGCCGCGGACATCCCGGTCAGGTTCGATCACCGGCCATCTGATGGCATCCGCAACACCGTCGGCCTCGCAGATTGGGCGATCCAACAACGAAATTGCATCATGACGTTCCAGATAGGTGGTATCCGGCAGAATGAGATCGGCATAAGCGACCATTTCCGATGAATAAGCATCTGAATAGATGATCTTCGGTATCTTATATCCGCCGGTTTCAGGATCGGTTTCGGTTAGCATATTCATCACGCCACGGGTATTCATTGACGAATTCCACGCCATATTGGCCATATACATGAACAATACATCAACCGGATAAGGATCACCGGCAACGGCATTGGAAATGACCATGTGCATCAGACCATGAGCCGACATAGGCGCATCCCAGCTGTAGGCCTTGTCGATGCGCTGCGGCTCTCCTTCCGGTCCGATGAGCAAATCTTCCGGCCCCAGAACATAGCCAAGTGGCGCACCGCCAAGTGGCTTGCCAGCAGCCACCTGATCTGGCCGGCCAGCTGGTTTGGGATGGGCATGCGGCGGTTTTGGATAAGGAGGCTTGAAGCGAAATCCCCCAGGCACCTCGACCGACCCAAGCATTAATTGCAGAACATGCAATGCACGGCAGGTTTGGAAACCATTGGAATGGGCCGAGATACCACGCATCGCATGCATCGAGACAGGCCGGCCAATCATCTTCTCGTGGCGCTCGCCTTTCCAATCTGTCCATGGCTGGTCGACAACCACTTCCCGTGCGAAGGCCGCCTCTGCCAAATCTGCCGCAAACTGACGAATTCGCTGGGCGGAAATGCCAACAATCCCGGCCACTTCCTCGGGCCCGTAGCGGTCATCCATGTAGGCTTCGGTCATCAGCATGAAAGCGGGAACGGCAACACCACCATCCTTGACCTTTACCTCACCCTGCAAACCAACGCTGACACCTGCTATCTTGTGCGAAACAGGCTTGCCCGTCGCCCGGTCAAGAACCTGTGGTTCACCATCTTTGTCACGCAAGAACAATCCATCATTTTCCACGCCAGGATTACGTATCACCAACCAAGGGGCATTTGTATAACGGCGCAGATAATCAACATCGATGTTACCGGAGCGCATCAACTCGCGGATCAGCGAGATGATCAGCAGACCATCAGTTCCGGGGGTCACCCCATACCAATCGTCAGAGATTGCAGCATAGCCTGTTTGCACTGGATTGACCGACACAACACGCTTACCGCGACCCTTGAGTTTGCCAAGCCCGATTTTGATCGGGTTCGAATCATGGTCCTCTGCCACCCCGAAGAGAACGAACATCTCGGTCAGGTCCCAGTCAGGAGAGCCAAATTCCCAAAAGGCACCGCCAATTGTGTAGATGCCACCCGCCGCCATATTGACCGAGCAGAAGCCACCATGCGCGGCAAAATTTGGAGTGCCGAATTGCTGCGCCCACCACCCAGTCAACGCCTGTGACTGATCCCGGCCCGTGAAAAAGGCCAGCTTTTTCGGATCACTTTTGCGGATCGACGCCAGCCACTCTGTGGCGGTGGATAGTGCCTCTTCCCAGCTAATCGGCTCAAACTGTCCAGACCCTCGTGGTCCAACCCGTTTCATTGGCGATTGCAACCTCGCTGGCGAGTAATGCTGCATGATGCCCGCTGATCCTTTTGCGCAAAGAACGCCCTTGTTCACCGGATGGTCACGGTTGCCCTCGATGTAGCGGATTTTGTTATCGCGCAGATGCACATTGATGCCGCACCGGCATGCGCACATGTAACAGGTGGTCTTTCGAACTTCGTCACCAACCTTTGGTGAGGTGTCCAATTGTGGTTCCACACTCATAATCTACCCTTTCCTGCCCGCGATTGCCGCCAAGGCCAGTGATGCGAGACGTGCCGCCGGTGGGTCCGCTCGGCTCGTCAATAAAATTGGTACCGAGCCACCAACGACAAGACCGGCAGCCAGCCCACCGGCACAATAGGCCAGTGATTTAAACAAAACATTTCCCGATACGATATCGGGGACGACCAAGGCATCAGCCTGTCCGGCGACGGAAAACAACGGGCTGTCTGCGGCAATGCCTTTCACCGCGACAGATTCAGGTGACAACGCCAGATCGAATGACAGCGGACCGGCAAAATCTGCGTTTGCATCGCGAGACATCGCCAACGCAGCGATCTCATCAGCCTCAATACTTGACGGCACCGCTGGCAGCAATGATTCAGTTGCCGATAAAATCGCGACTTTCGGTCTCACCGTACCCATCTTTCGCGCCAAATCGGCCATCTGCAATGCCGACTCAACACGGGTTTCGATACTTGGTGTCACATTGACGGCAGCATCGCTGATGAATAATGGCTTGCCACCACCGTGTGGCAGCATCGCAAAAATATGCAGCATGCGCCTATCGGTTCGGATGCCTGCCTGTTTCCTGACGATTGCACCCATGAAAACATCGGAATGAAGCTGCCCCTTCAGCAAACCAACCGCTGCACCCGAAGCAACAAGCTCGATGGCTCGATCAATGGCACCCTGCTCACCCTCTGCGGCAATCAGCTCAACCCCATCAAGGTTCCAGCCAATGGCATCGGCGTCAGCGCGGATTTGCGTGATCTCGCCAACCAGAACAGGGATTGCCACCGCGTGGTTCAGCGCATCACGCGCAGTTTCAAGAGTGGCCCGCCCGGTTGCGCGAACAAAGGCAATTCGCCGGGGCGCAGTGCTTCTGGCCATCTCGAGCAAAGCTGGCGGACAGGCGTCATCTGGGGCGCGAAGAAAGGGGCTGTTTTCATTGCTCATATGTCATTACTCATATGTCACTGCTCACGCGATGTTACTGGCCAGTCGAGATGATGCCAGCGGGCTTGCAAGAATGCTGACGTAGATGACAGAGTGCCTCAACATGGTCGTTGTTTAAGACTCTGTCAAATAGAACCAGCCACAACAAATCATAGTGCCATTTGGCTCTTTGGCTTGGGCGCGTCACCATTACAATCAAGACACCTGACGCTCAGCCTTCATCCCGTCAATGACCGCTGCAAGGCGTGCCACACCATCAGCAATCCGATCGGTTGAAATGGCCGAATAGGACAGGCGGAAGTAATTCAATGGTGGTTTTTCAGGTTGAAAGAAAACATCTCCCGGCTCAATCAAAACACCCTCATCACGCGCCCGCACTGCCAGATCACCGGCGTCCAGCCAATCGGGACCATTGACCCAGAAGCTGGTTCCACCAAAATGCGATGCCGTTTGGGTGAACAGCCCATGATCATCCATTGCCGACTGTAATGCCGCTCTTCGCCCGGCAAGGTGCCGCCGTAATCGGCGGATCTGCGCATCATAATGCCCCAGCGCCATGAAATAGGCGAGCGTACGCTGCGAATGCCCTGGCGGATGCCGCAAAATCAAATGACGAAGCGCGCGAGCCTCGGCAATCAGACCCTCTGGTGCAACAAGGTAACCGAGCCGCAATCCCGGAAAAACAGATTTTGACAGGCTGCCCACATAAATCACCCGACCCTCGTCATCCTGAGATTTGAGTGCAGGTGTTGCCGCCTCGAGGAAATTCATTTCAAATTCGTAATCATCTTCGATGATCAGCAAATCATGCTGGCTTGCCAGATCAAGTAACGCCCGCCGCCGCGAGGCCGGCATGGTGCAGGTGGTCGGGCATTGATGGCTAGGCGTGATGAAAACAGAGTCCGATTTTCTAAGAACCTCCTCGTCAAGAACAAGACCACCATCGTCAACTGGCAGCTCAGTAATATGCGATGTCCGCTGACGCAGGATATCGCGCAGATCGGGATATGCCGGGCTTTCGATGACAACGCGTTTCTGCCCATCAACAATCAACTGTGCGACCAGATAAAGGGCGTTCTGGGCTCCCAATGTCACCAAAATCTGCTCTGGACGGGCTTTGATTCCGCGACGAGGCAAGCTGCGCGAGCAAATGTAATTGACCAGCATTGGATCGTCATTCATGCCAAAATCACCAACCATGGTTCCAAAATTTCGCATGCCGAGTGCCTGTCGGGCGCAATCGCGCCATTCCGACATTGGAAACAATTCATTATCGACTTGCCCATAGATGAATGGATAGGGATACTCACGCCAATTCAGCGGCTTTTGCACCGGGTGAATATCGGTGCAGGACTGAACCAACTTGCTATCCCAGTCAATCACGCTGTCAGGGGCACCTCCCGCCTCCAGCCGGTCCGAAGCAAGATGGGAAAGCTGCGAGACTGGTGCATCCTCACTGACCATGTAGCCTGAACGCTCCCGCGGCTGCAGATATCCGGTATCAACCAGCGCCTGATAGGCTAGAATGACCGTGTTACGCGATACTTTGAGCTGCGATGCAAGCGCCCGACTAGATGGCAATTTATCACCGGGCAGAATGGCGCGGGCCAAAATCGCCTCGACGACGGACTGTCTGATCTGCGCCTGGAGGCTAATGTCCGAAGCGTGATCGAGGGTTATAATGATATGGTCCTGCATTGCGTCGTCACCGTCAATTTGTCCCATCACAACGAGACTTTGATATAACCATAGATACTGGCACCAGTTAAAGCCTTATCTGGTTCTACAGGTTTGCTGCGACACGTGGCTAGCGTTAATATGTTAAGGTGTTGGTTAACGATACAGCCGGACAGGCACCTTTCCCCGTTGTTCAAAGTAATGCACCTATTTAATCTTCGTATTGAGGAAGGATCCCAGCGATGTCTTATGATGTGAATTCACTCGAGGCCCACTGGATGCCGTTTACGGCAAACCGTGACTTCAAGAGCAACCCTCGGATGGTCGTCAAGTCCGAAGGCATGTATATGTGGGATTACAAGGGTGGACAAATCATTGATGGTTCGTCAGCCCTGTTCTGCACGCCTGCCGGTCATGCACGCCGCGAGATTGCCGAAGCTGTCTACAACCAGATGCTCAACAATGATTACACGCCGCATTTCCAGCTTGGTCATCCGGGATCATTTGAGTTGGCGGAGCGTGTCTGCAGATTGCTTCCAGATGATTTCAACCATGTGTTTTTTACCAACTCCGGGTCTGAGTCGATTGATACCGCTATCAAGGTGATCCTCGCCTATCAACGCGCCCGGGGGCAAGCACAGCGAAACCGTCTGGTCAGCCGTGAACGCGCCTATCACGGTGTCAATATGGGCGGTGTTTCACTGGCCGGCATGGTGAAGAACCGCGAAACATTTGGGCTCACATTGCCAAATGTTTCAATGATCCGCCACACTTGGACCGAGGAACAACGCTTTGCCAAGGGACAGCCCCTCACAGGGGCCGAAATGGCGATGGATCTTGAGCGCATTGCTGAAAATCTAGGAGGCAGCACTTTGGCTGCGGTGTTCATCGAGCCTGTTGCCGGATCAACCGGTACGCTGGTTCCTCCAGTCGGATATCTCGAGAAGGTTCGGGAAATCTGTGACAAACATGGCCTGTTGCTTGTGTTTGATGAGGTGATTACCGGCTTTGGCAGAATGGGAACACCCTTTGCAACGCATAAATTCAATGTCAAACCAGACATCATCACTATGGCAAAGGCATTGACCAACGGAGCCATTCCGATGGGGGGTGTTGCCGTAACTGATGAGATCTACAACACCATCAATGACGCATCGCCAGCCAATGCCATCGAGTTTTTCCATGGCTACACCTACTCAGCGCACCCAGCCGCATGTGCTGCGGGCATCGCCACGCAGAAGCTCTATCAGGAAGAGGGGCTGTTCGAACAGGCAGCCAGCATGGAGTCCTATTTCCTTGATGCGATCTGGAGCCTTGAGGATCATCCAATGGTTGCCGACATCCGCGGTATCGGCATGATGGCTGGCGTTGAGGTGCATCCCGGGGCAGCACCGGGCGCACGTGGTATGGAACTGCAAAAGGCGATGTTCTGGAACGGGTTGCATATCAAATGGACAGGCGACAATGCCATCATCGCACCTGCTTTTGTTGCTGAGCGCAAACATATTGACGAGATTGTCGATAAATTCCGCAAAACGCTCGATGAGCTTCTCTAGCCAAGCAGCAGAATAGAAAAAAAGGGGGGCCAACGGCCCCCTTTTTGTTTGAGTTTTTTTACTGGGGCGATGCCAGCACACACCAGAGACGATCACCCTCAGATAGTCACCCTTTTCCTCGCCATGGAATGATCTTCGCGATTGCCCACCGCATCACCAGATCAAAAAACAAACCCAACAATCCCATGATTAGAATGGTGACCCAAATCAGTTCATAGTCCGACACTGTTCGCGCCACATTCTCAATGAAGCCGATGCCTGTGGTGCCAGCAAGCATCTCTGCGGCAACCAGCGTGCCCCAGCAAACGCCAATCGCAATGCGAACCCCGGTGAGAATTTCCGGCATCGCATTTGGTAGAATAACATGACGCAAAATCTGGCCATTGGTCGCACCAAGGGAATGTGAAGCCCGTATCTTTGAGAGCTGCGTTCCGGAGGCGCCCGTTCTGGCAGAAATCACCATGATCGCAAATGCCACCATGAACAGCAGGAAGATCTTACCATCATCCTGAATGCCAAAAATGGTCAGGATCAATGGCGCCCACGCCAAAGGCGGCACCGGACGATAGAGCTCAATCATCGGGTCGAAGAAGGATTTGAAGAAGCGCGAGACACCCATATAAATGCCAAGTGGCACCCCAACAAGAATGCCAAAGCCCATCGCCACCAAAACCCGAAACAGCGAGTCCCAGATATGGCCATCCAGCATCGGCACTGACCCTAGATTGACGTCGCCCTGTGCAACCGCGAGCAGCCTGTCCTTGTAATTCGGCTTGAACTCTCCGCTGTCGCCATGGGTGCCATAACTGCCTGGCAACATATCAACAAGGCCGTCGGGAATCAGAAACGCGATAACATCGGCAATCGGTAACCATTTCCACCACAGCAGGGTGGTTCCCTTGTAACCACCTCCACTCTCCAGATCAGGATTTGCAAGTGTTGAGAAGGTTGCAATCACATCTGTGGGCTTTGGCAGCCAACGCCCAGAGCCCTGCTCGGTGCATTGCGTGCGCGATTTCACCACACCATCACCTGGGAAGAACAGGCTCTCGACAATACCAAGGCTGCCCTTGGCATCCGTCAGTGATACAAACACCTCATCAACGGCTTTCTGGACACCATCCATTGAAGTCGCTGGAAAAATCGTGCCATCGTCGAGGCGTTTGAATATCCGGTCTACTGCCTTGACATAGGCGTTGCGGGCACCTTCCCCGGCCTCATTGAGCTGCATCAACGGATCGGGCGTTTTCAGATCCGCCAAGATCGCTTTTGTTTCCGCAATCAGCTCCTTTGCCTGCGGCGAGATGTTTCGCACTTTCAGGAACGCTTTGGCTATTTCCTGCATATCTGGCGTCACGCTATCGATAAGGACACCTCTGCTGGTGATAGGCAAAATTGGAATCTCGACTTCAGACGTTCCCCACTTTGGCTGTTCCAGCGCCTCTTCCTGTGGTTGCAGCTCAGCATAATCAGACTTTAGACGCGCAGCGATATTCTGCAAATCCATCTCAACCGCCAAAAGCGCACTTGCAGCACCGGGATCAGACAATTGAGGGTTCGACAACATGGCCAGCAAATCTTTGATCTGCGCCACAGCAAGGGTGATTTTCGCCTGCTCACGCGCCGAGAAGACCTGCGTCGGCATTGAAACCGCCAGCTTGTCAACCTGCGCTGCGTTCCGCACAACCAGCGTTGTTGATTTCAGATAGCGCGACTCAACGGGCAACGCAGCCGTGATAGGCGACATCGCCTCCTTAACTTTGGCAACCTGACATAGTTCATTCGCCGCGGTTGGAAAGACCGCTCGGGCAGTTCCCCATGAATAATAGAACCAGATCAGCAAGAGTGCCGAAACACCGCATAACGCCCAATACCATCCACCTTTGGTCCGCTCCGGATCGCCAAAAACTTCATCCTTGGCGCGCAGCCTTGTCTGCTTTACACCAACAAAAATTGAAAACACAAAAGAAACGGCCAACGCGATAATGACTATAAGGGCGATCAACGCCCGATTATCCGAAATCCAATCAAACACCGCCCATAATCTCCTCTTCCATATCCCAAATCATGGTCAGGATCTCTTCACGGATAGTGCTAAACTCTTTTTCCTGCTTGATTTCGCGCAGCGAGCGCTTCAAACCCATCTCAGCGAAGGGCAAATTATATTCACGGTGAATGCGACCCGGTCTCGGTGCCATCACGAACAATCTCTCACCCAGAAGTAGGGCTTCCTCAACAGAGTGGGTGATCACGATTATCGTCTTGCCTGTCTTTTTCCAAAGCTCAAGGATCAGCGACTGCATTTTTTCTCGGGTCAACGCATCGAGCGCGCCAAGCGGCTCATCCATGAGGATCAAGTCAGGGTCATTGACAAGACACCGGGCCAGAGCGACGCGTTGCTGCATGCCACCAGACAACTGATACGTTGGCGTCTCGCCAAACCCCTGAAGGCCCACTGTGTCGAGCCAGAAATTGACCAGCTCTTTGGATTCCTCTTCACTCATACCCTTCATGCGCAGACCGAAATCGACATTCCTTGCGACTGTAAGCCACTCGAACAACGCGCCCTGCTGAAACACCATGCCGCGCTCCGCACCCGGCGCCTGAATGTCCACACCACCAAGCGACAAGGTACCACTGGTCGGTGTAATGAAGCCGGCGATCATATTCAAAAGAGTGGTCTTGCCACAGCCAGAAGGCCCGAGCACTGTCAGGATTTCACCTTCTTTTAGATTGAATTGGATGTCTTTCAACGCCTCAACCTTGGACCCTGACATCGGGTCAGCGAAGGTCATGCAGAGGTCTTTGCAATAGAGATCGGACATTTTTCCCCGTTTGTATTCTTGTAATTAGCAAACAAGGCCCGCATCGCGGGCCTTGTCATGTGTTGTGGTGTTTTGCATGGCGTCCAGAGCTATTCCAGATATTCGCCTGTAATCACCTTGGCAATTTTCTCATCAACGTTCCACGAACCCGGCTTCTTGAACACAAGACCAAGTGACTCAGCCGCAGAAACGGCGATCCCGTCCTTGCCGAAGTAACCGCTTTGCTGTTCTGCAATGGTTGGGAAGATGAAACCTGCCATCTGATCCTTTGTTGTCTCAAAATCCATGCCGGCGTCAGCAGATACTTTCTTGATCTGCAGGGTCTTACCTGTCCATGCCTGGTTCGCCTCTTCGGTCACCTGCAGGAAAGTGCGGAGCAAATCTGGATTTTCCGTAGCAAACTTCTCAGTGACGGATACGACGTCGAACGAGCCAATGCCAGCATCTGTCTTTTGGTCGGATGACATGATTGGTGTGCCAACCTCGCCAGCTGCCTTTGCTGAGGCACCTCCGAAGATACAGGCCATTGCTACTGAACCATCGGCAAGTGATACCGCGCCATCCGCTGGTGCCTGGTCGACGATTGTCATTGTCGAAATGTCAACGTCAAGCGCTGCCATCTGCTTTCTGAAAGAAAAGTCAGCCATTGTGTTCAGCGGAACTGCCACGGTCTGGCCTTCCAATTCTGAGGCATTGGCAGACGTAATGCCAAGGGTGTCATTTACAAAGCAATCATTGGCTTCATAGACGACGGCAACTGATACCATTTTCAATGGCGCGCCCTGCTGGATCGCCGTCACGAATGGCGCAAGGCCTTGTGAGTAGGCAATGTCGATATCACCAGCCAGCATGGCTTCAGTCATCTGAACACCAGTCGAGAAATCAGTCCAGTTCACGTCGACACCCATGGCATCGTCATAAGCCTTGTCAACCTTAGCAATCTGATTCGGGGTCGCCCATTCGAGGAAAAACGCTACATTGACAGAGTCCGCAGCGTGGGCTGCCGAGGCAATGCCACCAGCCATTACAATGGCGGACGCAGCCATGTATTTTTTAAAAGTCTTGTTCATTGATAATCTCCCTTTGACACATTTAGCGCGTCTTTGCGGTTTCAATATTCCAACCCGAACCACTCCTGAAAGGCCAAACCTCAACAGGTATCGCACTCGTTGAAAGGTTTTACCCTATCATTTTGTATAAAATATGAAATATAAATCCTAAAATGCGTTGAATTTTGGTTGGAAAAATCCCAAAATCCAACACGTTTCCTTACCAGACAAATCGATGTATTCTGCCTGAGGCGGCGATTCTCTACATCTTGCTAATTCAGGAAAAGCTCCTCATTGATCCGGCGTTTTTGCGGGACTCATCGTGATTTGGATAATGACAGGTATCATTCTTTGCCGCGATCACCATATAATTAGGGGCAAAAGCGGGAACACAGGCATTTTGAGACCGGGCTTTTTGCTGGAAAATCTGCACCACTACCTCATCACTAGATAGGCAAATGCATAATGGGTCAAGATATCGCCATCAGCGGAACTGGAATTGCCGGACTCGCCGCGGCGACCGCCATTCTTGGCGCAGGGCGCGACTGTGTGCTGTTCGGACCAACGACACAAGTGATGGCGGGTGTGGTTCAGCTTGCGCCAAATGGATGGGCCGCACTGTCTGTATTGGGAATGGCACAGGATGTGATGTTGCGGGCAACAAGGTTGCATGAGATCACAGTCCGCAACCTGACAAACGAGGCGACTTTGGCAAGACTGCCGCTCACGGATGTTTACGCCAGTGTGGCACGGGCCGACCTGGCAGACGTTTTGGAGCAGAGGATCAAGCAGACTGGCCGTTTTAGTTGGCATAACACGAGCGTCGAGGAAGCGAGTCAAACAGGTGCCAGCGTCAACATCATAGGCAAAGACACAGGCCTACATCATACCGCGGGACTGGTTGCCGCCGACGGGGTTGCTGGCTTTGGCCGGTCCTTTATTTCTGGCCAGTCTGGGTCAGCCATAAAGACCTCGCTGGCCACAGACAAGATCGCATTACGATCGATGGTACGCCTGTCGGATTTGCCGACCTTTTTCTCACACCCTGCCAGCAATCTCTGGCTTGGCGATGGTGTTCATATTGTCCATTACCCGATTGGCGATAGTGTGAACATTGTCGCCACCCTGCCGAAATCCCTTGCCCGCGTCGAATGGCAAGCCCGTTTTTTCAGGCACAACACGCCATTGCAGCCTCTGGCTGATCCAGCGATCCATTGGACAGCGACACCCCTGCCCCGATCAGGCAACACCGTCTGCTGGCGACGTGGCAACATGGTACTTGCCGGTGATGCCGCCCATGTCATGCCACCACATTTAGCACAGGGTGCGGGCCAAAGCCTGCAGGATGCGGCGTGTCTGATGCAATCACTCGCCGAGTATACCGATGTCAGCAAAGCCTTTGCCGCCTATGCCCGCCACCGATCTGGAATGGTTGCAAAAATTGCCCAAAAAGCCGAGATATCTGGAAAGATCATGGCTTTTTCAGGATTTGCCGGCAGACTGCGAAATGCCGCGCTCGATTTGGGCGGCAACCATCTGATGCAAAACTGGCTCGCAGACGTTTGGGCCGCCGACCCCGGACTCAGCCGTCAAAGCACCTGACGAACAAACCCGGCAGCATGCCGCGGTCAATATATTGCCTCAATCAGCCCATCAACGATGGCAACGGGCCATTGCGTCAGGTAAGGCCATTAACACGAACCGCGCTTTCATAGTCCTCGCGGTTGATGTAGGAACCGGCCATCTTGCGCCGGCCCTGAAACGGGCCACGGCCATGAAGGACACGCCAATTGTCAAACGCCAGCATGTCACCCGGCCGCAAGGTATAGCGCCACTGGAAACGTGAATCATTCGCCAAGCGGTCAAACGCCCTGATCCCGGCATAGAGAGAGCGCATCTCATCCTTTGGCAGGGTTACCGTATCGCGATCGTAATTGTTGAAACTGACTTGCACCAGAGCGCCATCCCTGTCAGTTCGGAAAATGGGGCGTTGCGCCCGCAGAACTACACCATCACCCATATAGGCGCCGGTCACATCAATGCGCGTGAGGTCTTCATATATCTCGGGGGCCGTTCGTTTCAATTCAGCGGCAATGCGAAAGCCATCAACCATAATTGAGGCGCCGCCTGTAGCATCATAATCCACGCACAGCAGCATTTGCAGCCCGGGCGCATCGTGACTGTATGTGCCATCAGTATGAGGACGGAGTTCCTTTGGCGTGTAAGCAGAATCAGCCATGGTCTCATTGGCCTCAAACTCCCACAATCCTCCAAAAATAGTGTGTCTGACATAACCAATGCGGTTAGTGACATCCGATACTGCATCCAAGTTTCTGGGAGTTCCGGTGATGACAGCAAAGCCATTTTTCGAAATGATATTGAGTAGCCGTCCCGTGCCATTATCCTCAACAACCTCACGGTGAGCTATTCGGACCACATCATCGTCAAGACCGGCGGCATCCCAAATAATTGGTTCGGGCATCGCCAGCATTGGCGTGGGAGTGGCATAGGCCGCCAGAAACTGTCCCTCATAAAAAACGGGATCATCCATGTCTGGCCATTTGATCTGCAGCGCCAGACCATCATCCACAAGTCCCACCTCGACAGGTTTGATCTCGGCATCGACCTCGCAGGTGAAGAGCTCACGCTGATGCGACCTGCTATCAAAGCTGATCGGATCACGCGCATTGTCACGCAGCCAGAAATAATCAAAATCAACAGCACCGCTGCCGGAAATGACAACAGTGAGACAGTCATTTTTCAAGGTTAGGTCACTCAACATCGCAAACACTCCTTTGTTGCCGTCATCCTAGCCACTCATACACTATTGCCGCAAGCTCAGACAATCAGCAGGTATTTCCACCGTGATCTGCTAGTCTCTGCCTTGATACTGGCACTATTGGAAAACCGAGACCGGAATGCTAGGTTGCGCTGGTAAGTGCAGGCCGCGTGCAAACCACCTTCGTTCAAGATCAAAGCCGGATCAATGACTGACCATATCGCCAAAATGAAGCAGATGCTGGTAAAGGCGAGGCGTGCCCCGAATGAAGATGGATTTGTGGTTGCAGCGCTTTATAAATTTGCCGACCTGCCAGACTACAAAGAGCTTCAACCGGTGATACAACAGCTGTGTGATGACGCAGAGGCACTCGGTACCATATTGCTCGCCAAGGAAGGTATCAACGGCACCATCTGCGCGCCAGAACGCGGTATGAGCTCCATTTTGGAATGGCTTGCCCACGAACCTCGCTTTGAGACACCTTCCCTGAAATTTTCCTTCACCACCGAACCGGCTTTTTTGAGGATGAAAGTGCGCCTCAAAAGCGAAATTGTTACAATGGGTGTTCCCCAGATCAACCCTGCGCAACAGACGGGGACCTACGTCGACGCAGATGAGTGGAACAAGCTGCTTGCGGACCCGGACGTCATGGTGGTGGACACGCGCAACACTTACGAAACTGCGATCGGCATGTTTGAGGGTGCAGTCGATCCAAAGACAACAAATTTTCGCGATTTTCCATCCTGGGCGCAGGCGCTGGCGGATCAGGATGACAAGACCAAACCAAAGAAGCTGGCGATGTATTGCACAGGTGGAATTCGCTGTGAAAAGGCCAGCGCCTTGATGCAGGATTTGGGATTTGAGGAGGTCTATCACCTGAAGGGTGGCATTCTGAAGTATCTGGAGGATATGCCAGATGACGCCAGCAAATGGACAGGTGAGTGTTTTGTTTTCGATGGCCGGGTCGCGGTTGACCATGACCTCAAGCCGGGAAGCTATGGCATGTGTCACGCCTGCCGCATGCCACTGTCACAGTCAGATATGACCCACCCAGATTATGAGGACGGTATCAGTTGTCATCATTGCAAATCTGCTCAAGACCCAGCCCGCACCAAACGTTTTGCCGAACGGCAGAAACAGATCAAGCTGGCAAGGGAGCGCGGCGAAGAGCATCTTGGCGTCTCTTACTACAAGCATGAGTAGCTTGCATGGTGTTGACACCTCGCTGATGCTCTGTCAGAGGATCAAATCCCTGCATTTATTGATGGCTGCGCACAGCGTGCTGTAGAGCTCAAATGGTTTGGAGATGATCAGCCAAAAGCCTTTACCAGCCGCTATGACAGCTGGCATTACATTGATGATCTGCCAGTTTTACCAACCACATTACGCGTTCTGAAAAAGACGGTCGACATGCGGGTGCCTTTGACATTCACACTCATGGATTGCGACACCATTGAAGAAGAAATGGCCGTTTGAAACGATGCTTTTTTGCGGCCGATTGACGGCCAACCCGTCAGAGATGGTCACGTCCATGTGCCGCGCTAAAATCCTGCTCCGGCCCTGCCGGCACAATGCCGGTTGGGTTGATGTTTAGGTGACTTGCATAATAATGATATTTGATATGCTTCATGTTCACCGTGTCGGCAATTCCTGACATCTGGTAAAGCTCACGCATGTAGCCTGAGAGCGCGGGATAATCGACAATACGCCGGATGTTGCATTTGAAATGGCCAACATAGACAGCATCAAAACGAATCAGCGTTGTAAACAGACGCCAATCTGCCTCGGTCAGCCTATCATCAAGGAGATAACGGTTGCTACTCAGGCGTAGCTCGAGCCTATCCAGCGCCGCAAACAACTGGTGAACCACCTGTTCGTAAGCATCGGCGCGTGTTGCAAACCCTGACCGGTACACACCGTTGTTCACATTTTGGTAGATGTCATTATTGATTTCCTCAATGTCTTCACGCATTGCCATTGGCCAGAAATCAAGGTCATTTCCCGTCAGTTGATCAAAGGCGCTATTGAACATCCGTATGATTTCAGAGGATTCATTGGAGACGATGGTTCCGACTTGTCGGTCCCAGAGGACAGGGACCGTCACCCGACCTGTCGATTTTGGATCGCTTTGCAGATAGACTTCAAAGAGCCTGGTCTTTCGCAACACATCATCGCCGGTTGCACCATCAAAATCTGTCTCAAAGGTCCATCCCTCATCCAGCATCAGAGGATGCACCACCGACACCGAGATATGCTCTTCCAGCCCCTTTAAATGACGAAAGATCAATGTGCGGTGGGCCCACGGACAAGCATAGGAAACATATAGATGATAACGACCTGATTCGGCAGGAAACCCACCTTTACCACTTGGGCCAGCGGACCCATCAGCGGTTATCCAATTCCGATGGCGGGCTGTATCACGTACAAAATGGCCACCACTTTTTTGCGTGTCATACCATTGCGAAGACCATTTCCCATCAACCAGTAATCCCACGATCCTAGTCCTCCTGAGCGCTATATGAGGCGGCGGCCTGACGAATGGCTAAAATATTCTTTGTGTAGGCAGAGACGCCCCCACCTTTGAAAATAGCTGATCCAGCAACAAGCGCAGTGGCACCAGCAGCGACAACGGCGCCAGAATTGTCTGCGGTGATGCCACCATCAACCTCAATGGTGATGTCGCGATCACCAATCATCTTTCTAACCTCGGTGATCTTGTCCGTCATTGCGCTGATAAAGGATTGTCCCCCAAAGCCAGGGTTGACCGTCATCACAAGGACAAGATCAATCCGGTCAAGAATATAGGACAGACAATCAGGAGGGGTATGGGGGTTCAATGCGACACCGGCTTTGCAGCCGAGTTCCCTAATCCGTGCCGTTGTGCTGTCAAGATGCGAACAGGATTCAGCGTGAACGGTGATGATATCCGCACCAGCATCGGCATAGCTCTCGAGAAGGCTGTCGGGGTTTGACACCATTAAATGTGCATCGAAAACCTTTGCTGACGCGGCGCGGACCATTTTGATGATCGGCGGACCAAAGGTCAAATTAGGCACAAAATGACCATCCATAACGTCAAGGTGAATCCAATCGGCACCGGCGTCATCAACAGCAGAGATCTCTGCTGCCAGATTTCCAAAATCGGAAGCCAGAACAGATGGCGCTATAATAATGTCATTTGCCACTTAATTTGCCCTTTCGGCATCCGCTAAACCTAGAAGCTCTCTTAGAATACCCGAACCGCTCCGCCTTGATAGAACGCGAAACGAAAGAAAACAACCTACCCAGACAGTCAAAAGTCTCTTTCGCTGAGGTCAAAACTCCCCCCATAAAGAATAAACTTCAGCGAAATTTTGCCGCATTGCCTCTTCTTTGCAGGTCATGGGAATTGCTATATAAACATAGTACCATTGAAAGGTATCCACATGGCCAAGCCCGTATTCGACTGGAATGACCCATTATTCCTCGATCAACAGCTCTCTGATGAGGAGCGTATGGTTCGGGACACAGCCCGGCAGTTTTCGCGCGACGTCCTGTTGCCACGGGTTATTGATGATTTCCGGGAAGAGCGGTTCGATCCCGCGGTGATGCAGCAAATGGGCCAGCTTGGTCTGCTGGGACCTACCTTACCGGCAGAATATGGTGGTGCTGGCGTCAATCATGTGGCCTATGGGCTTGCGGCCCGAGAGATTGAGGCCATCGATTCCGGATACAGATCCGCCATGTCGGTTCAGTCATCCTTGGTGATGCATCCGATAAACAGCTTCGGTACGGAAGAGCAGAAAACAAAATATCTACCAAAATTGGCAACTGCCGAGATGATCGGCTGCTTCGGTCTCACCGAGCCCGACCACGGCTCAGACCCTGGCAACATGGCAACAAAGGCCGTCAAGGCGGATGGCGGATATCTTCTCAGTGGATCCAAAATGTGGATATCCAACGCGCCGATTGCCGATATTGCAGTTGTTTGGGCGAAGCTGGATGGTGTCATTCGTGGCTTTATCATCGACCGTGCGACAGCTGGCCCCGGCCTGACGACGCCCAAGATTGAGGGCAAACTCTCACTGCGCGCCTCGATAACAGGATCTATTCAAATGGATAGAGCCTTCGTCAGCGATGACAATATCTTTCCCGAGATATCCGGATTGAAAGGGCCGTTCTCCTGTCTCAACAAAGCTCGTTACGGCATTGCTTGGGGAACTCTTGGCGCAGCCGAGTTTTGCTATGCCGCAGCCCGGCAATATACACTTGACCGGAAACAATTTGACCGGCCACTGGCGGCCAATCAGCTGATCCAGCTTAAACTGGCGGATATGCACAGCGAGATCAGCATCGGCTTGCAGGCTTGTCTTCGCGTTGGCCGTTTACTGGATGATGGGAATTGCCCCCCGGAAAACATCTCCACAATCAAGCGCAACAGCTGCGGCAAAGCGTTGAACATCGTCCGCATGTCACGTGACATGCATGGTGGCAACGGCATTGCCGAAGAATATCACGTGATGCGCCACCTGATGAATCTGGAAACCGTAAACACCTATGAGGGAACACATGATGTCCATGCCCTGATTCTGGGGCGCGCAATCACCGGCATTCAGGCATTTACCGGCTGACTCAATCCCGTCTTTGCCGCTTTGCATAGGCCGATGGGTCGATAATCACCGCGCCGACGCCAGAAATGACGATGGCGCCACCAAACAGGACAATCATATCCGGACGCTCTCCTAGAAAGCTGACCGCCCCGAGAATAGTGGCTACCGGCAGAAGCAGCAGGACCGGCATCACCATCGGCACCGGATAGCGAGCCAGGATAAAGTACCACGCAGAGTAGCCGATAATTGTCATGATCAGCCCTAGATACAGGACAGTCCCCCACGCCGCCAGCGGCGCTGTCGAAATCTGCAGAATCAAATCACCCTCAAAGAGCATCGCGGCAAGGATCATCTGCGGGCCAGCTATGACCCCCATCCATGCTGTCAGCTGAAATCCTGTCAATGCACCTTTCAGTCGGCGGATCAGAACCTGCCCGAGTGCGAAGGCCAATGTGCCACCAAGGATCAGCATCACACCAAAAATCTGACCGTCCAGCGAGGGTGCCCCGACTATTGTCAGAATACCAAGGCAGGAAATGGTAATGCCCACAATCTGCTTCAATGATGGTTTTTCACCAAGCAGCAATGCCGCAATGATCACACCAAATATCACTTCTGCCTGCACCAGCAAAACAGCTGGCGTGGCATCCATTCTCGCCAACCCGGAAAAGGTAAGCCCATATTGCAATGTTGCGGCAATGAATGAGATGCTGCAGATCTGTTTCAGATAACCACGGGGGATTGGCACGAACCAGACCAACACCGCCGCCGCAATCAGAAACCGCATACCCATCAGCAATAGCGGGGAGAAATGGTCAAGCCCGGCCTTCGCCAAGGCAAAGCCAAAACCCCATGTCAATGGCACCAGAAGCGCAATTAGGATATGCCTAATTGTCATCGCCGCGGCACCACTTCTCTTGGGTTCGGAGGCGGATCATCACCGGGTTGATACAAGATTATCAAGAACACGGTCCAGGAACTGCAATCCCTGCTCCACTGCGGTTTCTTCTATATACTCATCTGGCTGATGCATTTGCGCCATTCCGCCCGGACCAAATACGATGGTTTCCACTCCGGCTTTCTGGAAATAGGCGCCATCAGTGCCGAATGACACAACCCCCGGCTCCTCATTCGTCCATAGCCGCGCCACAAGCTCCGCCGCCGGTGATTCCGGACGGGCCTCCATTCCCGGAACATCCGAGACAATGGTCAATGTGATATTCGCTTCAGGTGACAGGGTTTTCATTTCCGGTAGTAGAACATCATCAACAAAGGCGCGGACATATGCCAGAACAGCGTGCGGATCACCTTCTGGAAGAGGTCGGATTTCCCAATCAAACTGACAATATGCGGGAATAACATTTCGTGCCTCGCCGCCATTGATAACACCAACAGAAACGCTGGTGTATGGTGGATCAAAAGGTGAGTCTGGATCTGGTTTGCTGGCAAGATCCTGTGCAATCTGGTTGATAAATTCAATCAGACGGGCAGCATAGATAATGGCATTGACCTTGCCCGCCGGCTTTGACGCATGCCCGGATGTTCCGGTAATTTCCGCAGACAACTCCATGCCACCCTTATGGCCAATAAAAGGACGCATCTCTGTCGGCTCACCGATAATCGCCATCTCAGCGGAGATACCATGGCGCGTCAAAAATTCCGGCATCCGGGCAGACCCGAAGCAGCCAACTTCCTCATCGAAGGTAAAGGCGAGGTGAATCGGCACACACAGGCTGTCACGTGCGGCAAAGAAATCTGGCACCATGGCCAGCACGATGGCAACAAATCCTTTCATGTCAACAGCACCGCGCCCATAAAGCCGCCCTTGATCGCGTCTGAGGACGAAGGGGTCGCCCTGCCATCCATCGGCTGAGGCGGGTACAACGTCAGTGTGGCCCGACAGAATGATTCCCCCATCAACCTTTGGGCCGATCGTGGCAAACAAATTCATTTGCTGGCCGTCATCCGTCACATCCAGCAACACACTGACGCCATGCGACTCAAGATAGGATTTGATATAGCCAATAATCTCGCCATTGGGCTCACCACTGACGGTTGGGAAGGCCACAAGGTCAGCCAGAAGACCAACTGTTTTTTCAAGACGGTCAGACATCGGTTAAATCACATGGACATGCTGCGGAAAATCACACAAGCGGACACAACCCGTTCCCGTAACGTGCAACGTCTCGCTCAGTTCCATTCCCCAATCATCCATCCACATACCCAAAATCACATGGACGACAGCGTTCTGAGGTATAATTGTCGGCTCTTCGGGCCGGAGTGACAATTTATGCTCACCCCAGTCGGGCGCATAGGCATTGCCGATTGAATAGCCGATACGGCTCTTTTTCTCGAGGCCATAGCGGTCAAGGACCGTCTGCCATGCCTGATGAACATCACCAGCGACAGCGCCAGGATGAAGCGCATTCATCACCGCCGCCATACCCTCTTGAACCGCGTCCGATGTGCGCAACAATCTATCTGATGGCTCGCCAAAATGAACTGTCCGCGCCAGCCCAACATTATAGCGTTTGCGGCATCCCCCCAATTCAAAGGCCACAGTCTGTCCTGCCTCAAGCGGAGCATCAGTCCACATGGGGTGCGCCGCCGTTGCCGCCTCACCCGCCAAAATCAGCGGATGCAACGCAGGCATATCGCCGCCAAATTCCGGTGTTCCCTTAATCATTGCCGCCGTGATATCAGCCATCAGATCGCATTGTCGCACGCCAATTTGCGCATCATCCCACGCTGTCTGCATTGCGATCTCGGCGATCTGCGCCGCCTGCTTCATCACTTCAATCTCGTTGTCGCTCTTGATGAAACGTGCCCAGTTTACCAACAGATCAGCCCCCGTCCAACTGGCATTCGGCAATCCTGCCTGCAGAGCCCCAATCGCACGTGGCGTGAGATAATAGACATCATCTTCAAAGCCGATCTGCGCCGAGGCAAAGCCATTGCCAGCCATCCAGTCTGCCAAGAAATCCATCGGATGGGTGTCGGGACGCTGCACCAGCGGTTCGGGATAAGCAACAATTTGCGACTCCCTCAGATAGGTGGTGGATCTCGCCGACCCCGCATCCATCAGGCGGCCCATCCAGAATGGACCATCCTGCAAATCAACAAGCATAATCTGGGGTGTGTAGAACGACCACGCATCATAACCTGTCAACCAATTGATATTGGCCGGGTCACCAATGATCAAAGCATCAAGCCCGCGTGCAACCATTTCAGCCCTGACCCGGGCCAACCTGTCATCATATTCAGCTCTGGAAAATGCAGGCGCCATGACCGTCTCCCTCACCTGAAGCGGTTAGTCATTCATCCTGTAGCCTACACCGGGCAGCACACATAGCATCTCAAAAATTAAATTGGCGGCAAGAAGCGCCGTATTGCCTTGCAAATCATAGGGTGGAGACACCTCGACGAGGTCACAGCCAACCAAATTCATTCCCTGACAGCCACGGATAAGCTCAATCGCCTGCACCGAAGTCAGCCCCCCAATCTCAGGGGTGCCTGTGCCCGGTGCATAGGCTGGGTCCAGCGAGTCAATGTCAAATGTCAGATATACAGGGCGCGTTCCCATCTTGGCGCGAATATCGTCAATCAGCGGCGTTGCCGATTTGTGCCATAACTCTTCGGCTTGAACGACTGTAAATCCCTTATCCCGCGCCCAGTCAAAATCCTCAGCGGTGTACCCAGTGCCACGCAGGCCGATTTGAAACGTGTGATCAGCATCAATCAGCCCTTCCTCGAAGGCCCGGCGAAACGGCGTGCCATGGGCAATCGCCTCACCGAACATATGATCATTGATGTCAGCATGAGCGTCAATGTGAACAAGACCGACAGGCCCATGTTTTTTGGCAATCGACCGCAACACTGGCAAGGTAAGTGTGTGATCTCCGCCAAGAGTGACGGGAATGACTGGATGGGTGAGGACAGAGTCATAGAACATTTCTATGCGCCGCACAGCATCCTTCAGATCAAATGTGTTGATTGGCACATCCCCAATATCAGCAATCCGCAGAGAGTCAAAAGGCGCGGCGCGCGTCCACATGTTATAGGGGCGCAACATCACCGACTCGGCACGTATCTGCTTTGGTCCAAAACGCGTGCCGGGTCGATTTGAGGTTCCGACATCCAGTGGAATGCCGATAAAACACGCATCAAGCCCAGCAGCCTCCGCTGCTGCTGGCAACCGCATCATCGTTCCGGGACCCGCAAAACGTGGCATCTCGTTACCACCCAGCGGCTGAAACAGCTCATCGTCACTCATCGCCACACCCTCTCCAAAGATTTAAACCGAGATCTAAAGGCGGGCAGCGTGCCAGCGCAAATGATCATCCATAAATGTTGAGATAAAAAAATAGGAATGATCATAGCCTACCTGCATCCGCAAGGTCAGTTCGATATCTGACTTCTGGCAAGCGGCCTCAAGCAACCAAGGACGCAGACCATTGTCGAGGAAGCTGTCAGCCTCACCCTGATCAACAAGAAGATCAGAGAACTCATGACCATCCTCAATCAAGGCGACAGCATCATATGCGCGCCAACCGGCCGTGTCATCACCCAGATATTTGCCAAAAGCCGTTGACGACCAGTCTGCCGTCATTGGATTGACGATTGGCGCAAAAGCAGAACAGCTTTTGAATCTCTCTGGATTTTTGAGTGCCATAATCAGAGCGCCATGTCCGCCCATTGAATGTCCAAAAATGCCCTGACGCGACATATCAACGGCAAAATTGGCGGCAACAAGTTCTGACAGCTCGCCCAGAATGTAGGAATACATTTGGTAATGTCTGGCATAGGGGGATTGTGTGGCATCAAGATAGAAGCCGGCACCTGATCCGAATTGCCAGTTATCGGCTTCATCCGGCACGGCATCCCCACGCGGGCTGGTGTCAGGGCAGATTATGGCAATACCAAGCTCGGCAGCCAGACGCCGGTATTCGCCCTTTTCCATGACATTGGCGTGGCTACAAGTGAGGCCTGACAGATACCAGAGAACGGGAACAGGGCCGTCACTGTCTGGCGGCATAAAGACAGCAAACGTCATCTCGCAGCCAGTGGTTTCCGCCTGATGCCTATAAACACCCTGTATTCCACCATGGGACAAGGCTGTAGAAACCATTTCCATCAGAATACAACAACCGACCGGATTGACTCACCAGCGTGCATAAGATCAAAGCCCTTGTTGATATCCTCAAGCGCCAGCGTATGTGTGATCATCGGGTCAATATCGATCTTTCCCTGCATATACCAATCGACAATCTTTGGCACATCTGTCCGACCGCGTGCACCACCAAAGGCTGTGCCTCGCCAGCTACGTCCCGTCACCAGCTGGAAGGGACGGGTTGAGATTTCCTGCCCTGCTCCGGCGACCCCGATGATAATGGACTCGCCCCATCCCTTATGCGCACATTCCAGTGCTTGTCTCATGACAGATGTGTTGCCAATACATTCAAACGAATAATCAGCACCGCCACCCGTCAACTCGACAAGGTGACCAACAAGATTATCCCCAACCTCGCTTGGGTTGACGAAATGCGTCATTCCAAATTTTTCACCCCATTCCTTTTTGCTGTTATTCATATCAACACCAACGATCATGTTGGCTCCAATCATTCGCAGCCCCTGAATAACATTCAGCCCGATACCTCCAAGGCCAAATACCACCGCGTTACATCCCGGCTCCGCCTTGGCGGTGTTGATCACGGCACCGATACCAGTGGTCACGCCGCAGCCGATATAGCAAATCTTGTCAAACGGCGCCGCCTTATCGACTTTGGCAAGGGCGATTTCCGGCAGCACAGTAAAATTCGAAAATGTCGATGTTCCCATATAGTGAAGAACCGGTTTGCCATCGATTGAGAAACGACTGGTGCCATCTGGCATCACACCCTGTCCCTGCGTTGTGCGGATGGCCTGACAGAGATTTGTCTTTGGATGCAGGCAATAGTCGCACTCACGGCATTCCGGTGTGTAGAGTGGGATAACATGATCACCAGGCTCTACGCTGGTCACGCCCGCTCCTACCTCACGCACAATACCGGCACCCTCATGTCCAAGAATGGCTGGGAACATACCCTCGGGATCAGCACCGGATAGGGTGAATTCATCCGTGTGACAAATGCCGGTCGCCATGATTTCCACCAGCACCTCACCAGCGCGGGGACCGTCAAGATCGACCTCCATGATTTCAAGTGGCTTTCCTGCCTGAATAGCAACCGCGGCTCTCGTCTTCATCACTCAACTCCCCGAGACATTTCACTCTATTTGTGTTTTTGGTTTCTTTTATACTGTCTGCACGATGGCACGACAGTCAGTCAGAATTCAAGGCAGTTTTTTGCTGATCATGAACCTGGCTACACCACAACCAAAGGCTTACCGCTGGCTGGTTTCCCAATCTGGATGGGAAAAGGGAACATCATTGGCCCGAGCCAGCGGCTGCCGGCCAAGAATATGGTCTGCCGCCTTCTCTCCGGTCATGATCGAGGGGGCATTCAGATTGCCGTTGGTGATACGCGGAAAAATGGATGAGTCTGCGACGCGCAGCCCATCGACACCAATGACACGACACTCAGGATCAACAACCGCCCCCGGGTCATCCACTGTCCCCATGCGCACCGTCCCACAGGGATGATAGGCACTCTCCGCATTATCACGGATAAACGCATCAATCTGGTCATCCGATGTTTGGTCATCGCCAGGCTGAATTTCCGCTCCGCGAAAGGGGTCCATCGGTGCCTGTTGCAGGATCTCCCGGCTAAGCCTGATACACCGGCGAAACTCCAGCCAATCATCATCATGACTCATATAGTTGAATTTGATTTTTGGCGCGCTTTCAGCCCGGTCATCCCGAATCCTTACATAACCACGTGACTTTGAGCGCATCGGCCCGACATGCAACTGGAACCCGTGTCCAGCAGCTGGTGCCGTGCCATCATAACTGATCGCGACGGGGAGAAAATGATATTGAATGTCAGGATAGGTGACGCCCGCACGCGACCTGATGAAGCCCAAAGTCTCAAATTGGTTGGACGCCCCAAGGCCAGATTTGAAGAACAACCACTGCGCGCCGATCATCGCCTTTGAGATTAGCCCAAGATGTTTGTAGAGTGTGATCGGTTGAAGACAGGCAACCTGAAAATAGACCTCCAGATGATCCTGTAAATTCTCACCGACAGCTCTGCGCTCAGTAATCACCGGCACATCGGCTGCCTGCAGGACATGTCCCGGCCCAACTCCCGAACGTTGCAGAATCTGTGGAGAATTTATCGCTCCCGAAGCCAGAATCACCTCAGCAGCTGCCGTGGCCAATTGCTGCTGGCCATTTCGCATATAGCTTACACCGGTGGCACGCTTACCGTCAAAAAGCACCTTGTCGACCAAAGCACCTTTCAGCAGCGTTACATTTCCCCGTTTGAGAGCTGGCCGCAAATAAGCGTTTGCACTCGACCAACGCCGCCCCTTCCAGACAGTCATGTCGGCGGGGCCAAACCCTTCCTGTCGGTAGCCATTGTAATCAGGCGTGTGAACATAGCCAGCGGCCTCGGCGGACTCAACGAACGCATCATGCAGTGGATTGTCGCGGGGGCCACGTGTCACATGCAGCGGTCCCTTGGTTCCGCGCCATGGTGTCTCACCGCCATGCGATTGTTCCATCCGGCGGAAATAGGGCAATACATCCGCATACCCCCATCCGGTTGCGCCGGCTTCTTCCCAATGTGCGTAGTCACCCGCATTGCCCCGTACATAGATCATGCCATTTATTGACGAGGACCCGCCGATGACCTTGCCGCGAGGACAGACAAGCCGTCTGCCTCCAAGCCCTTCATCGGGTTCCGCAACATATCCCCAGTCATAGCGCGACATGTTCATTGGATAGGACAATGCAGCCGGCATTTGCACCAATGGGCCAATGTCGGAACCACCAAATTCCAGAACCAGAATTCTGTGCGTTCCATCCTCACCAAGACGATAGGCCATGGCACTACCTGCCGAACCTGAACCAACGATAATGTAATCAAAATTTTGCGTTTCCATGGCACGACTATCCGCAGTCATCCCGGCCAAGTCAAGATGGCTGATAGGTGGCAAAAACGGGATGATTTTTTCCGAATGCACGGCCATACTGACGAAATGACATTTTATCTGAACACGTTATCCAGAGCGCTTGCCGCAGGTGATCTCACCGCGCGTGAGCTGACTGAAACCTGCCTTGAGGCGATTGCAAGCGAAGATGGCAAGCGCGCCTTTATCGAGGTGTATAGTGACCGTGTGCGCGTTGAAGCCGATCACATTGACAGAGCGCGACAGAATGGCCATGCGCTGCCACCCTTTGCCGGCATTCCACTCTCGATCAAGGATCTGTTCGATGTAAGGGGCGAGGTGACCCGTGCCGGTTCGACCGTTATGGCAGACAATGCCGCCGCCACAACGGACGCCCGTGTTGTCAGCCGGTTGAAAGCGGCCGGCTTCATTCTCATCGGGCGTACCAATATGACAGAATTCGCCTTCTCGGGCCTTGGAATGAACCCACATTACGGTGACCCCAGGAGCCCTTTTGAACGCCAAATCGATGGCGGCCGGGTTGCTGGTGGCTCATCATCCGGCAGCGCCGTCTCGATCAGTGATGGCATGGCACCGGCAACCATCGGTTCAGACACAGGTGGCTCAACCCGAACACCGGCTGCATTTTGCGGCATTGTTGGCCTCAAACCAACTTCGACGCGGATGCCAGGCAATGGAGTTTATCCTCTCTCAACCTCGTTTGATGCAGCTGGCCCGATGAGCAATAGCGTTGACTGCGCCGCCATCATGGACAGCATCATGGCCGGTGGTGACGGCGCGGCGGAAACACCCTTTCCGCTCAAAGGGCTTCGCCTTGCCATGCCGGTCGGCTATTTGTTTGACGGGCTGGATGATGCGGTTGCCACCAGCTTCGACGAAGCTGTCCAGAGGCTCAGTGCCGCAGGTGCGATAATCAGCGAAATCAGTCTCGACACCCTCGAAGAACTACGCCCCGCAAACAATCCCAAGAGCATTGTTGCCGCCGAAGCCTATGCCCTTCATCGAGACCGGCTACAAAGCGACATACGTGAAAGCTATGACCCTTTTGTTGCGTCGCGCATCAACTCTGGCAGCGATATTCTAGCGGCCGATTACATTGATCAATTCACCATACGTCGGCAGACGATGCAGCTGGTTTGGCAACAGACACGCTTCTATGACGCGCTGGCAATGCCAACATCCCCACTCATTCCTCCAAAGATTGAGGCACTTTCAACAATTGACGCGAAAATGAAAATGAGCGGCATGGCCCTGCGCAATACAGCACTGGCGAATTTCCTCGACAGACCGACAATTACGATTCCGTGCCACAAACAGGGAACAGCGCCAGTGGGCTTGTCTCTGATGGGTTCGCACAAACATGACAGGCGGCTGCTGGCCATCGCCGCAGGTGCAGAGTCAGTTATCCGCGGCTAACCTTGGGCTGGTGCCAACCTTTTTGACCTCAATGCCAGAACCCACCTGATCAGGCCCGGAGATGCCGGTTTACTACCACGCACAAATGCACCGCCAATAACAAGCATGGCTGGCGTTGCGACCAAAGTCAGGATAGTTGCAAAGGTAAGACCACCGGCAATGGTGCTCGATAGTTGTGTCCACCATTGCGATGATGGCGCGCCAACAAGAATTTCCCGGTCGAGAATCTTGATTGTCAGTTGGAACACCATCGGCATCAGGCCAAGTATGGTTGTTACCGCTGTCAGAACAACCGGCCTGAACCTGACAAGGCCAGCCCGGAACGCAGCATGTCCAGCGCTGTAACCACGCCCGCGATATTCGTTAAATGTATCTATCAGAACGATATTGTTGTTCACCACAATGCCGGCCAGCGAAATCACGCCGAGGCCGCACATGACGATACCAAATGGCTGACCTGCGGCCCACAGGCCAAGAACAACACCCCCGGTCGACAGCACAATCGCCGACATCGTGACAAAGGCCTGCCAGCCGGAGTTGAACTGAACCATCAGGACAATAGCCATCAGCACCATGGAGATCATGAAAGACTGCCCCAGAAATGCCTGCGTTTCGGCAATATCCTCGTCTTCACCACCAAATTTCACCTGCACGTCTTGGGCAAGTGGCTGTTCGGCGAGTGTGGTCTTGATGGCCTCAAGCCTCTCACCAGCCAGCACACCGGTCATGACATCCGACTTTATATACATGTAGCGCTGGCCATCTTGGCGCTCAATGTCACCGCGTTTGGGCTGTGGTTGCAGGGTTGCAAACACTGATAATGGCACAAACGCACCGGCGGCTGTTGGCACCCGCAATTCCTTCAGCCTGTCAAGATTGCGCTGATCACCCAGAAACCGCATAACGACGTCCAACTCATCCTCGGAATCGTCAGGCCGATAGTCGGAAATACGAACGCCGCGCGTTAACATCTTGATCATTGTACCAAGACCGGCAATTGACACACCATGCCGACTTGCAGCATCCCGATCCGTAACAAGTGTCCATTCCATGCCGGGCAATGGGCGGCTGTCGGTGATATCAACGAATCCGCCAAGCTTCTCCATACGGGCTACCAAATCATCTGTGGCCGCGGCAAGGTCGTCCAGATCATCACCAAGAATATCAATGGCAATCGGCAGGGCACCACCCGGGCCTTCCTGTTGTTTTGTGATGCTGATGTCGGCTCCGGCAAGATCAGCCACCAAGCCCCGCATCTGATCCATCAGGCTCGATGCTTTCTCCCGCTCATTCCACTCAGCAAACACCGTGCGTATGGTACCAACCGAATCCCGGGGCGCCTGATTGCCATCGCCACCAGAACGAAAGGACCGCGCATAGAAATCCTGAACACCCTCGACGGAGTTAATATTTTGTTCTGTCTGCTGCACCAGAAGATCACGCTCACGCGCCGAGAGGTCGCCTCTTGCGAGCACCTGAACTTGTGCCTGATCCGGCTCAATATCAGGAAAAAAGGAAACGCCGAGACCAGCCCGACCATACCCCATAAAGGCCGATACTATCACCACGATAACCGCCAGCATGGTAATAGCCGGTCGCCTCACCGCAAACTTCAATAGACGCCGGTAGAACCGAGGAGCTGTCGCCGAAACTGCATGCTTCGCCACCGTCTTCTTGCCGATCATACCGCCAAGGACGGGGATGAAGATCAAGGCCATGAAGAGTGATGACAGCAAAACCGCGATCACTGTCATCGGCAGATATTTCATGAACTGGCCAACAATTCCTGGCCAAAACAGCAACGGCATGAAGACCATCAATGTTGTGACTGTCGAGGTAATGATTGGCCAGGCCATGCGCTGTGCGCCCACACGATAGGCGGTGCGGCGGCTCTCGCCCATGGCAATCCGGCGATCGGCATATTCTGTCGTGACGATCACGCCATCAACCAACATTCCAGCCACCAGAATGAGCGAGAACAGAACGATGATGTTCATCGTAACACCGATCGAATTCAACACGGTTATGCCCATAAGAAAGGAACCGGGAATTGCCAGACCCACAAGTGATGCGTTGCGAATTCCCAGCACGGCAAGAACCACCACCATCACGATGATCACCGCCGCCCCAACATTGTTACCAAGATCGCTGAGCAGGTTGCGGACATCCTTGGAGTCATCAAAAAGATAGCTGACCTTGACGTCATCGCCAATCTTCGGTGCCTCCTCGTCAATCACCTCACGGGCCGCCTCAATGACATTGATGATGTTGGAACCGACACGTTTGCGCACATCCAATACAATTGCTGCCTCACCATTGACCCGGGACCATCCCTCAGCCTGACGGAAGGCGCGGCGCACGACGGCAACGTCACCAAACTTGATGCTTGTGCCGTCACTTGCCTTGATGGGCATGTTGATCAGATCATCTATGGTCTCTATGACACCGGGAACTTTTACCAGTAGACGCCCTCCGCCATCATCAATCGCACCGGCAGTAACCAGTTGATTGTTTCCCTTGACCAGACCCCTAACCACATTTGGATCAAGACCGTAGGCCTCCATCGCCGAGGCATCGACCAAGATTTCCAGAACTTCTTCGCGGTCACCACCGATCTCAACTTCCAGAACGCCCGGCAATGCTTCCAGCTTGTCCTTAATGTCACGGGCAGCCTGCACCATGTCACGCTCAGACACCGTTCCATACAAGGCCGCGGTCAGCACAGGAAATAGTGAGAGGCTGACCTCTATTACCTTTGGCTCATCTGCATCTGTGGGCAAATCAGGCTTGGCGTCATCAACGGCCTTGCGCACGTCTGCCAACACCAAATCAATATCCTCGCCAGCGGCAAATTCCAACGATACAGAGGCGTAGCCCTCAGACGCGACAGATTTCATCACGTCAAGGCCTTCGACCGTGCGAAGGTGCTTCTCCAGTGGCTTTACCAGCAGCCTTTCCGCATCATCCGGAGAAATGCCTTCATAGCCAACTGAGACATAGGCAACCGGTATGTCAACGTCAGGTCGCGCTTCTTTGGGAATCTGGATGTAAGAGACAATACCGATGGCACCCAGCAGCATCAAGGTCAGCAAAATTGCACTGGTCCGGGAAAATGCCGCCGCAATCAACGAATTCATGAACCATCACCCAACGAATAGTTCACGGCATCACCTTTCTCAACAAATGCCTGGCCGACAGTAAGTAGAATCATCCCATCCTCCAGCCCCGACACGTAAACGCGTTCGGCACCCGAGCGAACCATTTCAACCGGGATTAAACGGACAATATCTTCGTTACTGACTTTCGCCGTAAGGGACCCATCGCCAGCGACCGAAAGATGCGCCGGGGACATTGCGAATGCGCTCACTGACCCAATGTCAATGGCAGCTTCAACAGTCACGCCTGCGCGCAGCTTGCCCTCATCATTCGGAACCACAATCTCAACATCAAAAGTCCGCGTGGCAGCACTTGTCTGCGAGGCAATTTTCACCACCTCGCCCTGATGCGTGCCAGCACCTGCAATATCAATTTCAACCGTATCACCAATCGAAATCCGTGAGACACTGGTCTGCGGCACCGCAACAACAACCGACAGACTATCCATGCCGAGTATGGTTGCCGCCACCTGATCCCGCCGAAGCCGCTCGCCAACATCCACATGAATTGTCTCGAGCCTGCCATTCTTTGGCGCGACAATGGTCGAGTCATCCAGTTGCGAAAGCAACACCGACAGATTTGAACGTGCCGCTTCAAGTCGGGCAGTGTTCTGCGACACCTCAATATCCGCACGGAAATTTTGAGCCATCTCGATTTTTGCAAGCGCCATGCGGCGATTTTCAAAATTTGCCTTTAACTGCGCCTGATCAACATCGAGCTGATAATCCTGCTGCAACCTGATCTTGGCAAGTGTCGCCCGGGCGTTTTCATAATCTGCTTTCAACTGGACCTGCTCAAGGGGAGCGCTGAAATTCTGTTGTGCCAGCCTTTCTGAAATTTCCATTCGCTTTTTAGCAACCGCAAGATTTGCCTCAGCCGCCGCAAGCTCCTCCTCGAGTGTGCTTCGCGATTGTTCCAGCGATGCCCGATACGCGGTTTCCGCTGCCACCACCTCAGCCCGGGCGGCTGCCAACTCTTCTTCCAGAGTGCCGCGTGACTGCTCTCTTGCGGCATTCAAAGCCGTTTCAGCCGCCTTGATTTCAGCGCGAGCCGCGGCAATCTGAGCAGGCAGCGTGTCTTTGTCCAAGACCACGAGGACATCACCCGCCTCTACATTTGCGCCTTCACGTGCCGGTACATCAACAATGTTACCGTCGATTTTTGAGGATACCGTCACCTCATACTCCGGTTCGACTATACCGTTTGCCCGGATCAACCTTGGGATCGTTTCATTCTTAACCTGACGGGCGGAGACAATGAAGCTTCGCTCCGCTGATACGGGCTGCGCGCTGCTCTTGGCACTGTCATCGCCTTCATCCGCCAACGCATCACCTGTACCCACCGCTGCTGAAGACATTTCCTTGTCGGCATCATCGCGCTGGCTCAACAGATCATCCGACACCATCCATCCAACAACAGCAAGCGCGACCAATCCGGCCCACAAATATGAAGATCTAATTTTCATAGGAATTCTCACCCATCCCCCAAAATAGTTCCCGGTGCAGAACTGACTTGAATATGGGACACAGCCCTGACCTAAACAAGGATCATTAGGAAAGTCTCAGACGTCTGCCAAAATCATTTCAGCAGCACGATGAGCCACCGCAAGGGTTGGCGCGTTCGTGTTTGCCGATGTAATGTTTGGAAACACTGATGCATCGCAAACCCGCAACCCCTCAAGACCATGCACTTTCAATCGACCGTCAACAACGGAGGTTCTGTGATCCGGGCCCATTCTGGCAGTGCAACAAGGATGAAACACTGTACCACAACGCTGACGAAAATCGTTCACAATCTCGTTATCTGTCATGTTTTCCAGCGGCGTAAGCGGTGGTCCGGACAGGCTTTCGCGAATTGCGGGAGTCTGCTGCATGCGCAGTATCAACCTGGCCATGCGGATCACATCATCCACATCGCTTTGTGCCGACAGATAATTTGGGATGATTGCCGGCGGCATCGTCGGATCAGATGAGCGTATTCGCACATGGCCCTCACTGACCGGACGGCAACTGTTGAAACTCATGATGAACCCAGAAAATTTGTCAGGTTTTGTTAGTGCCCTCCGGCCTTTGTAGAAGGACTGGTAGCTGAGCGGATTCAGATAGAGCTGGGTATCAGGAAAGGCCTTGTCAGGCAATGATTTCACTAAGCCCCCGAATTGATTGACACTGAGAGACAAAGGCCCGGTTCGCCGCGCCAAATACTCAATCCCGGCCAAAATACGGCCGGGCCACTTACCAAGAACATCGTTCAGAGTGGGTCGATTGGCTTTGTATATGTAATTGACCCCGAGGTGGTCCTGCATGTGGCTGCCCACATTTGGTTGGTTGAGCAAAACCTCCACCCCAGCGTCACGAATAACGTCTTGTGGACCTATCCCGGAGAGTTGTAACAATTGCGGAGAATTGATCGCCCCAGCCGTTAAAAGCACTTCGCGGCCCGCGTTAAAGGTGATCTGACGACCGGCATGAAGGCAGTCAACATGTGTCGCGCGGCGGCCCTGAAACCCAATTCGCTGCACGGTAACATTGGTCATCACCGTCAAATTGGGGCGCTTTGCAGCAGGATGCAGAAACGCAACCGCGCTTGAGCAGCGTGTGCCTTGCCGCGTGGTGATGAAATAAGGGCCAGCGCTATGGCCCTCTATCACCGGATTACGCGAGACCGGCATCTGCAACTGCTCGCACATATCAGCAAACCTCTCCTTAAGAGGGTGGTAGCTGGCAGTGGCGTCTGTAACTGACAAACGCGGCTGATCAGGTGCAATCTCTTGTTCGCTACCGACCTTGCCGACCTGCTCAAAACTGTCATAGATTTTTGCGACTGACGCATAATCCCACCCCGGGTTACCCGCGGCTGCCCAATCATCATAATCACGCGCCTGACCACGATGATAAATGAGCGCGTTAATGGAGCTGGAGCCACCGACCACCCTGCCCCTTGGAAAATACATCCTCCTCCCGGCAATTCCGGGATCAGGTTCACTTTGATATTTCCAGTTCACCCGCGCGTCATGATAGGAAATGCCGTAGCCGATGGGGACCCGTACCCAGAACCGCCGATCAGATGGCCCCGCCTCCAACAGCAGAACTTTGTGTCTGCCTGATGCGGTGAGCTTGTCAGCGAGAACGCAACCAGCCGACCCGGCACCTATAATGATATAGTCAAAATCCTGCATTCGGCCGCCTATAAACACCGACATCGATCACAGAGGCAACATAGGCTAAAAATCTGTTACCTGAAACAGATTTTCATCGGTCCAGCCGGCGCGCCAACAAGCGCCCCGCGGCAAGGCCCGCACACATAAGGACCAGGAAAAGCACTCCATCGGCTGGATTAAGCAGAACCGACGCGATCGCCGGGCCCGGGCAAAGCCCAGCCATTGCCCATCCCACGCCAAAGATTGCTGCACCAATGACAAGCGGCATTTCGATATTTGTTTTCAAGGGCAGCATAAAACGCGGAGCAAATAACGGCTTGCCATGCCGGGTTATAAGCCTGAAGCCAATGAAATTGACCACCATGCCGCCACCCATGACAAAGGCCAGCGACGGGTCCCATTCACCAAACAAATCAAGAAACCCGACAACCTTTGAAGGATTCAACATGCCTGACACAGCAAGCCCCATCCCAAAGATCACACCGGAACAAAAAACAAGAAAAGATGGTTTCATGGCCAGACCCAAAGCAGATGCCGGATAAGATAAACGGTGATCAGCCCCGAGGCCATGAAGCTCAGCACAGCGACCAGCGAACGGATAGACAGCCGCGCCAAACCGCATATTCCATGACCGGAAGTGCAACCACTCCCAAAGGCCGCACCAAACCCAACCAGCAGGCCCGCTGCCGGCAGCGTCAAGCCGCTGGCGACGGGCTGGATATCAATCGGTTTGCCGCCAACCATCCAGACAAGCAAAGGACCGGTCACGGTTCCAGCGACGAAAAGCCAACGCCAAGATTTGCTCTCTGCTTCACCCTTGCCAGTCTTTGCCGATACAATCAGCCCCGCCAGAATGCCGCTGGCACCCATGATTCGGCCGTTTACAGCCAGCAACAAAGCCGCGGCGAAACCGATGAGGCAGCCGCCGATCAGGGCAGAAAGAGGTGTGAAGGCAACCCAGTTAACTGTCATTGATGGCCCACGTTAAACATGAAAAAACACAATCAGAAAAAATGTCAAACGCCGCCATGTGCCTGTGACCATTCACGCGGGTTGTTCAAGAATGCCTCAACCTTTTCGAGAGTATCAGCGTCAAAGCGATTTGTCTGCTTGCATTCGGCCAACACATCCCACCAGGTGGCAAGATAATGTAGATTTATGCCCTCGGCAGCCAACTTCTCAGGTGTGTCCTTGAAAATATCATAATAGAAAACAACAAATGTATCTGCCACCTCCGCACCAGCTTCACGCAGAGCCTCAACAAAATTCAGCTTGCTGCCGCCATCTGTCGTCAAGTCCTCCACAAGCAAAACACGCTGGCCCTCAGCGATGGCACCCTCGATCCGGGCATCGCGCCCAAATCCCTTGGGTTTTTTGCGCACGTACTGCATAGGTAGCGCTGTGCGCTCGGCAAGCCAAGCGGCGAAGGGAATGCCTGCCGTCTCACCACCGGCAAGCGCGTCAAGACTCTCATGCCCAATATCGTGCATGATGACAGTTGCTCCATAATCCATCATCGCGGCCCGCATTCTTGGGAAAGAAATGATCTTGCGGCAATCGATATAGACAGGACTCATCATGCCGGAGGTCAGCTTGAACGGATCATCCGCACGAAAGAGAACTGCATCAATCTCCAGTAACATCCTGGCAACGGACCGGGCGATGGCCTGCTTGTCGTAAGTATGAATTTTCGTCACTTCACTGGCTCCGGGAACACAATATAGAGGGTGCCGCTTCGCCAGCACCGCCCCGCATCATATTACGTGGCGCGCGCCCTGTCATCAGGAACAGGAGTCATCAGGAACAGGAGGCACCATTCAAGAAGCGCGCGCTGCGCGCTTGCGTTCATGTGGATCAAGAAACATTTTACGCAGGCGCAGGCTTTGCGGCGTTACTTCGACCAGCTCATCCTCGTTGATGTAGGCCATCATCTGCTCAAGCGACATTTGCTTGGCGGGTACGAGTTTGACCGCCTCGTCGCTGCCAGATGCCCGCACATTTGTCAGCTGCTTACCCTTCAATACATTGATCTCAAGATCATTGTTGCGGTTATGTTCACCGACAATCATCCCCTGATAAACAGGTGTCTGTGGATTGACAAACATAAGGCCGCGGTCCTGCAGATTGAAAAGTGCGTAGGCCACAGCGACACCAGAATCGGTGGAGATCAACGCACCATTGCGCCGTCCCTCGACATCGCCCCTGTAAGGCGCATAGGAGTGAAAAATACGGTTCAACACACCGGTGCCGCGTGTCTGAGTGAGGAATCGGCTTTGATACCCGATCAGGCCACGTGACGGTGCAAGAAACACAATTCGTGTCTTGCCTGCTCCCGCGGCACGCATGTCAAGCATCTCTCCCTTGCGCCGGTTCATGCTGTCAACCACAGTGCTTGAAAATTCATCATCGACGTCGATCGTGACTTCTTCCATAGGCTCGATCCGGTTGCCAGCCTCATTGGTCTGGAACAGCACGCGTGGACGCGAGACTGTCATCTCAAATCCCTCGCGCCGCATTTGCTCGATCAGAACACCAAGCTGTAATTCGCCGCGACCACCTATTTCAAAGGCATCCTTTGAGGCGCTTTCGGCAAATGTGATGGCAACATTCGTCTCAGCTTCTGCAAGCAACCGTTCACGAATTACCGTCGAGGTTACCTTCTTTCCCTCACGACCAGCTAGCGGCGAATCGTTCACGGTGATCGTCACCGACATTGTTGGCGGATCAATTGGTGTGGATGACAGGGGTTCGGTAATATCTGGGGTGCCAATGGTGTCTGACACCGACGCCTTTGTAAGACCCGCAACACAAATGATATCGCCAGCACTGACCTCATTGACTGGAACACGCTGAGTGCCTTCAAAGCGCAGCAATTTGGTCAGACGGCCAGTTTCAACAGTATCACCATCCAGATTAATCGCCCGCACAGACGCGTTGACATTCGTTGCTCCCTGAATGACCCGTCCAATCAGACAGCGGCCAAGATACGGATCGGAGTCCAGAAGCGTCGCCAGCATTGCAAATGGTTTCTGCGCATCAACATCCGGGCAGTCAACATGTGTCAGGATGCGATCGAGGAGCGGATGAAGATTGACCCGCTCATCCTCCAGATCCTCAACACACCAGCCGTCTCGGCCAGAGGCATAGAGAATGGGAAAGTCCAACTGTTCTTCGTTGGCATCAAGGGCCACGAACAAATCAAAAACCTCATCCACAACGTCTTCGGCCCGGCTGTCGCTACGGTCAATCTTGTTGATGATGACCATCGGGCGTAACCCCTGTTTCAGCGCTTTGCCGAGAACGAATTTGGTCTGTGGCATCGGACCTTCGGCCGCATCCGTCAGCAGAATGACGCCATCAGCCATGTCGAGGACGCGCTCAACCTCACCGCCAAAATCGGCGTGACCCGGAGTATCAATGATATTGATCCTCACATCTTTCCACTGGACCGAGGTCGGCTTTGCCAGGATCGTAATGCCACGTTCCTTTTCAAGATCACCCGAGTCCATGACGCGCTCATCGACATGCTGATTGTCACGAAAAGTGCCAGACTGTTTCATGATGCTGTCGATTAGCGTGGTTTTGCCATGGTCAACATGGGCAATGATCGCAATGTTGCGCAATTCCTGAGTCATCATCATTTCTCTTAGGGTGGGTGCGTTTTTGGGGTCGCGCCGCATTCCTAATGGCAAACAGGGTTAAGGGAAAGCATTAATTTGCTAAATTCAGTCTGCCGAGCCAATGTCTCGGCGCAGAATCATCTAATCTACCTGTTACCATCCGCCAAATCATTTTGAACATTTGGTAACTGCCACACAGACAGAACAGTCGTCACCGTGTCGGCGCGAATAACCACCTCAGAGCGTGGGTGCCGATCACCGCAGCTGCTAGCTGAGCAACAATGAAACCAAGCGCATGTTCAGGAAAGATGCCAGAAAAAGTGTTGGTGAAGGAACGGGCAATGGTTACAGCCGGGTTGGCAAAGCTGGTCGAGGCGGTGAACCAATAGGCAGCGGTGATATAGAGACCCACCATCATCGGCACGGCCTTTGCCCGCCACCGCAATGTGCCAAAAATCGTTGCCAGCAATCCAAAGGTCGCCACAAACTCCGATATCCATTGTGCCATACCGGTCCGCAGCTTCATCGATTCCTGGATAAGGGGAAGCTCAAACATGAAATGTGCGAGAACAGCACCGCAAATTCCACCCACAACCTGAACCCCGACATAAGCCACCGCCCGCCGTGGCAGGATCTCACCGCGCAGCAAAAAGGCAATGGTCACCGCCGGGTTGAAATGAGCGCCCGAAATCGGGCCAAAGATGGTAATCAGAACGACAAGAATGGCACCTGTCGGAATTGTATTACCAAGCAGGGCAATGGCCATGTTCCCTGCCGCCAGGTTCTCCGCCATAATTCCCGAACCAATGACAGTGGCCAGCAACAACATGGTGCCGAGCCATTCACTGACGAGAGCGCGGTATAAACTACCCATGATCAATCCAAATTACCAATCTCAGCGATTGCGGCCTTTAACGAAGTCTCATTCATATCACCGAGGGCCAACAAATTCTCAATTCGACGGCTCATCTGATCATAGGTCACATCAAAGGCAGCGGCAATTTTTTCATCAGAGCCAGTAACAGCGGCAGGGTCGACAACGCCCCAGTGAGCTGAAACCGGCATGCCTGGCCAAATTGGGCAGATCTCACCCGCCGCATTATCACAGACGGTGATAATGATGTGCATCGTGTTTGCCTGCGGTCCGGCAAATTCATCCCAACTCTTTGATCGCGCAAAGCCGGTCTCGATGCCATGCTTTTGCAACACTCGCACCGCAAAGGGATTTGGCTTTCCAGTCGGCATTGATCCCGCAGAAAACCCATGAAAACGGTCTCCACCACGATGCCGCAGGATACCCTCTGCAATCACCGAGCGGGCCGAATTTCCCGTACACAGAAATAGAACATTTTTGGCACTAATCATCATCTCATATGCTCTTGGAATCGCAGAATTCAAAGGTTAGTCTGGCTACATGGCAAAAATGTTACAAAAGAAAAATCTTCCATCAAAAATCTGCCCGACATGTTCACGACCTTTTGTCTGGAGAAAGAAATGGGAGCGCGATTGGGAGAACGTACGCTATTGTTCTAAGGCGTGCGCGGGAAACAGAGCCAGAAAAATGGTCAAGACCGATTAGCCTTACGGATCAAAGCCTCCAAGCGCTCCAGAAATCGCGACCTATCATGTTTTGCAAATGCCCGCCCACCTTGCTTGCCTGCCCCGGTCATCAGCGGATCCGCAGCCCTGAGATCGGCCATCAGATCACGGGTGGCAAGCTGCGAGCCAATGTTTTCCGCGTTAAAAACATCGCCATTGTGACGCAAGGCAGCAGCACCATTGGCAATCACCCGGGCGGCCAAGGGGATATCAGCCGTAACCACAACATCACCCACAGAGGCGCGATCAGCAATCCATTTGTCGGCAACGTCAGGGCCATCTGGAACAATCACAGTCTCCACCAGCGGATCTTGATGCGGACGGATACCCCCGTTTGATACAATGAAAACAGACAAGCCGTGCCGGCGGGCAACCTGTACCGCCTCATCCTTGACCGGACAGGCATCAGCATCAATGTAGATTTTTGTCGACATAGCATTTGCCCTGCCAGGACGCGGCCAAAGTGGTGACAGCTTGTTCCACCGCCGCCTTGTCAATCACCTCACCGACAAGACCGTTCTGTAGATTTTCGCCAACCCTAATTTCATCAATCGCAATGCCAAAATCCTCACTGCCGAAAAGATGCGCCGGCACCCATGCAAAAAGACAGAGATGATCATTTGGGCATTGACGCTCAACCTCGTCGACCAACGCTTCCGGCGTCTCAAAATCAAACGTAACGCCGACCGCAACGAAAAAGGGCTGTTTCCTCTTGCCCGCAACATCAATCCTCACCGGCAATGTGATTACGACATTACGCGTCTCATGTTCTTGCATATAGGTGAGAAGCTGGCCGGCATGCTGATCCATAATTACGGATAGCGGCACAAAATGGGCGGAATTATTGGAGATATCGCTGTCGGGCATGGGAAGGCTCACGGTCAGGAGGGACATTTTGCTCTCTTATGACATGCAACGCGTTGCAATGCCATCCTCGGCAAAATTAGGTGGCCAGACCATCAACCTTGCCACCTATTTTCATTGCCGCCATCGAAACCGAGGCTTTACTAATGTACATCTGCTGGCGCACGAAGCGCATAGCCACTGCCCCGCACCGTGCGGATCAAATTGGCAACCTGCTCACCATCGCTGAACGGTTTGTTGATTGCCTTACGAAGGCGGCTCATGTGAACATCGACTGTTCGCTCTTCGACATACACACCATGACCCCACACCAGATCCAGCAACTGAGCCCGGCTGAAAACACGGCCCGGCCGCTCCATCAGAATAGATAGCAGGCGGCATTCCTTTGGCCCCAGCGCAATGGCGTGACCAGCACGACTGATTTCCATCGTCGCCTGGTTGAGAATCAGATCATGATACTCCAGAACATCATCCAGCAATGCCGGACGCGAGCGACGCAGCAACGCCTTCACCCGGCTGATCAATTCGCGGGGTGAAAAGGGCTTCGAGATGTAGTCATCAGCACCAATATCCAGACCAAGAGTGCGGTCACCTTCCTCACCGCGGGCACTCAACAGAATGACGGGCAGCAATTTGGTCTCAGGACGGCCCCGTAGAGTCCGACACACATCAATTCCAGACAAGTTGGGCATCATCCAATCTAGTATCACAAGATCAGGACGATGATCCTCAATCATCTCCAGAGCCTGTTGACCATCTTCGGCACGAATAACCTCGAACTCAGATCGGCCCAAATTATATGACAACAACTCAAGCTGGTTGGGCTCGTCGTCAGCGATAAGTACCCGAATAGCTATGGTCATGTCTCCCTGTTTGCACCTCGTTTACCTCAATTAATCTAACATATGCCGGTACTTTGTTACATTTTTATGAAAAAGCATTCTCATACTACGGTGCGCTTGGCTGTTCCGATGCGTCGATTATTGGCAATTCGACAGTGAAGGTGGTTTTGCCTTCGGGCCGACTTTTCACCGACAAAATCCCACGATGGCGATTGACAATATGCTTTACGATGGCAAGACCAAGGCCAGTCCCGCCAATTTGCCTAGAGCGCGCCTTGTCTACCCGGTAAAACCGCTCGGTAAGACGTGGCAGGTGTTTTTCTGCAATTTGATCGCCAAAATTACTTACGGAAATAATCACTTGATCATCGCGCTGGTTCGCAACATGGACGGTAATCGGTGATGCCTCGGTCCCGTATTTAATCGCGTTTTCCAGAAGGTTGTGGAACACCTCATTGATTTCATCAGCGTAGCCATACATGAAAATATTGGGTGAGCCCGGCGAACGGTCATCAACCAGATCAATCTGCATTTCGCGGCGCCGTGCACGATCATCCAAGGAGTGAATGACGGAGCGGACAACCTCCATTAACGGCACCGTCTCCGATGGCACAATATGTTCATCCACCTCAACACGCGACAGCGACAGCAGATCATCGATAAGGCGTGACATGCGCTTGGCCTCCTCATCCATGATTTTAAGGAACCGAAGTAATGTTTCTTGATCCTGAATGTTATTATCCAAAATGGTTTCAATGAATCCAGCAAGACTGGTCAGAGGTGAACGCAGCTCATGGCTTACATTCGCCACAAAATCGCGCCGCACCTTTTCAAGGTTTCGTTGCAGCGTCATATCCATCAGCAACACCAGAATAAAACCGTTTGCCAGTTCTTTGATGCGCACCTTGAACTCAAGTCGCACTGCCGACTTGGGTTGAAATATAAAATCCTGGTCGATGTCGTCATTTGCTGACCGTGTCAATTTCTCGGTTGCCTCGTCACGCTCGACAACCTCGGTTATATTTTTACCAACAACATTCTCCCCAAGCAGTCTGACAGCTGCGCTATTTACTGTCAGGATCATTCCCTCACCATTAGCCAGGAGCAATCCATCATCCAGCAACCGGCCAACCTCGCTTGCATATTCCAATGTCAGCGCGCTCTCATCCCTGATCCGCTCATCACTCCTCATCACACACCTTTCTACTTTACTCGGGGCCTAATCTACTTGGGGCCTAATTTACCCTGGACCTGCTTCATTTCGGGCCTGTTTAATTTTGGGCCTGTTCAATCTCTGGAATGAGTGACGCGCTCTGTGCCAATTGTGCGAACCGCCGGCAGGAATGTTTGTCCAACAGGCTCCGGCCCTGCTCCGTGACGTGCAACGTTAACACGCCTGCCTCATTAGTCAGGCTCAGATATTCCAGACAATGCGCGGTTCCACCGGAAAACATGAGAGCAAATCTCAATCCCAGACCAATGGTGGCGGCTTCTGACCGACGTTTTTGACCAAGAATGGCGCCAAGTTCCGGCGGTCGCGACTTATTTGTTTTGTGGCCCACATAGCGGTGATAGATCGCTGTCGCCAACCAAATCCGCTCCTTGTGAGACACACAATTCACGGGCAATCCGAGAACACGCTTTGCCCCTATTTCGCCGCGAATATCCTCGTGTTCGTTCCAGCACAAATCCGACATCAGGCAGGCAGCCTGCAAAAGGCGTTCAAATTTCTGTCTCCTGGCTTTATTGGTTTTGCCAGATGCACCTGCCAACGACTCTCCTAGAGGGCGCAAAAATCTGAACAGGCTGTCGGGCACGCCAGCAAAACGATGACTGGCCTTTGAAATCTCGCCACATACAACCCTCAGCATGTCGGCGCGTTCGTCATCTTTCAACTCCCTCTCCGAGAGAACCCCGTCACGAATGCTCGTTCCACTGATGTAGATCTCCTTGGCACCGCAGTGATCCAAAAGACAATCAATGATTTTTGCTGCCGTCGGCATGGTTTTTCGTCGTCCAAGCGGCACACCACCCAGTTCTGGCGATCTACCGGTAAACGTCGCCAACAGCCCCTTCGCAGCTTTTTTTGGGACAGTCAGCCCATGCAACACGGGTAAGGGGTAGCCTGACTGCTCAATATAGGCTGATGCAAAGGCGCGAAACGACCCACCAACACCATAGAGCCGCTTGGGTGAAGCACCGGAAATCCAGTCCGTGCCTTCAAAGGCATCATCAACCTCGGAGCGTTTGACATCAGACAAGTGGCCAAAGTCAAAACTTGTCGACTGCTTTATCTGGCCATTTTTCAGTTTGATGATCTCTATGCTCCCGCCACCCAGATCGGCAACAAGACCCGTTGCCCGTGGCAGATTGAGTGTCAGACCACGAGCGACATGATAGGCCTCCTCCTGCTGTGACAGGACTGAAATTTCCTGATTGAGCAGAACGGCAGCTGGTCTGGTGAATTGTTCGGCATTCTTGGCGCGTCTGACTGCCGCTGTGGCGAACGCGTGAATTTTTGATATCCCCATATCGCCCAGAATCTTGGCAAATCGGGCGAGCGTTGCAAGCGCAACCCTGATCCGCTCCTCCTGTAACATGCCATCACCACCCACGCCCTCACCCAGCCGGCAGTTTGCGCGCTCATTGAACAGGGGATAGGGATAGTGACCCTGCGATGCGAAGATGACCATACGGATGGAGTTTGACCCGACATCGATAATGGCCATCGGTTCACCTTGCGGGGGGCGTGAATTTTCAATTTGCCGCATGCCCGGAACAGGTGCCACTGTTGATTTCATTTGGTCTCTTTCGCAAGGCTGCCAGCGCCCGATAGGCTGGGGTTGGCGATGAAATAATCATGCGCCGAAAAACTATCAGGACCTGTCGCTGGATGTCTATAACTACCATCAGACTTGAGAAACCAACTGTTCTTTTCATCCCGCAACGTTGCTGTCAGAATTTGATTGATCACCTGTTTGCGCACCGTTGGATTTTCCAGTTGGACAAACGTTTCCACCCGGCGCAGTAAATTACGAGGCATCAGGTCGGCAGATGACATAAACACCATATTCTTTGGCGATCCGAACTTGCCACCATTGGCAAAGGCATAGATGCGCCCATGTTCTAGATAGCGACCCACGATCGATCGCACGGTTATGTTTTCCGACAGGCCATCGATACCGGGACGAAGGCAACAGATGCCCCGTGCAATGATCTCTATTCTCACCCCAGCACATGAAGCTTCATAGAGCTTGTCGATTATGTTGCGATCGACGATCGCATTGCATTTGATCCATATACCGGAGGGTTTCCCCTCTCCAACTGCCGCAATCTCCGCATCAATCAGGCTGCTGAGCCGTGGCATTGACTGATGCGGAGAAATGAAACTTTTCTTTAGCTTCTCAGGATGCACGTGACTGGTCAAATATTTGAAAACCTCGTAGACATCACGGCCTACCTCCTTGTCACAGGTGAAATAGGACAGATCGGTGTAAACCTTTGCCGTGATCGGATGATAATTGCCAGTTCCAAGATGCGTGTAGGTGACAAGGCGCCCGGATTCACGCCGGACAACGGCCGACATCTTCGCATGGATTTTCAGATCGGTAAGCCCGTAAGCGATATGCACCCCGGCACGCTCCAGATCGCGTGCCAGCAGAATATTGTTCTTTTCGTCAAACCGCGCTTTCAGCTCAATGACCGCTGTGACAGATTTACCGCTCTCGGCCGCCTCGATCAATGCCCGGACAATCGGCGAATTCGGTGTCGTGCGGTAAAGTGTCTGGCGGATGGCCAGCACGTCTGGATCCCGCGCTGCCTGTTGCAGAAACCGAACAACAACTTCGAAACTCTCATAGGGGTGGTGAACAACAATATCCTTGTTGCGAATGGCGGCAAAGCAATCCCCATCAAAGTCACGGATGCGCTGTGGAAAACGGGGGTTGAATGTGGGATAGAGCAGATGCTTCGGCATGTAGCTGATCAACTCGGCAAAATTATTCAGCGACACAGGTCCATCCGCGCCGAAACACCTGTCCTTTTCGATCGCCATCGCTTGGCAGAGAAGATTGAGCGTTGAAGCAGAGGCATCAGAGGTCAGGGTTAACAAGACAACGTTGCCGCGCTTTCGTGCGCGAAGAGCCGTCTCAAACTCATTGATCAGGTCATTCGCCTCATCATCAATTTCGATTTCCGAGTCGCGGATAATGCTGAACACCGACGATGATTTCAGCACATGTTTCGTGTAGATCTTACCAATGAAGGCCTTGATCACCGCTTCCACCAGAACGAAACGTAGTTGGTCACCTGGCAGCTTTACAAAACGGCCCAGATTTTCTGGTAGCAAAATCACACCATGGACAAGCTTTTTGTTTGAGTCGGCAAGCTCGAACAACATGCCTTTTCCCTGATTGTGAAAAAAGGGAAAAGGGTGTGCAGGGTCCAATGTCGTTGGTGTCAGCAATGGCAAAATATTGGAAACAAAATGCGCCTCCAGCCATTCCATATCCTCACCATCAGTTGGAACGTTATCAAGTATCAGAATATCCTCTGCCTGAAAGGCAGCGATCAACGATGCAAGCAACCTGTTTTGTTTGGCCAGAAGAGCAGAGCTTCGCTGGTGAAGCAGCGAGAGAAGCGTATCAAGTTCGGTGTCATCAACAGGCACCCGATGTATGCCGCGCTGCTGCAGCTGGCGCAGACCAGCGATTCGAACCATAAAAAACTCATGCAAATTATCTGCCGAAATCGACACAAATCGCAGACGCTCAGCTAAGGGTAGTGATACATCCTCGGCGAGTGCTAGCACTCGCTCATTAAAGGCGAGCCAGCTTAATTCCCGATTGAAATAGCGATTGTCACTGTTCGCCGGTGGCAGAATGGACTCGGTCAGTCCTGAAAACATCATATCATTTGCCATAGATCTCAATCCCCAACGCCACTGGCGCGTAACTCTGTCCTCACCCATAAGGCATTCATGCAAGTGACAAAAAATTCAACATTCATGGATATCTAACTTGCTGTTACGCCGCCGCACCCTTCTGTTGCATAATCACAATAATACGGAAATGTGTAGCGGATGTAACAAATCAATAAAAACGTGAACATTCGCCGTGTAAAAATAATCAGCCAGGCATGGAAAAGCCCGTTCAAATGCACAATATTTG